>ERZ779796.3-NODE-3-length-44274-cov-7.30623_pt1 | contig 44274 bp, 61 predicted proteins | sample MGYA00511097_ERZ779796 | MGnify/ENA primary metagenome ERZ779796 (study PRJEB29588, sample SAMEA2154930) | human gut metagenome | biome: human gut; feature: human-associated habitat; material: faeces | place: Denmark | collected 2008/2010 ...
CAATATTATGATCTAGCTAAGGAAATTGAGCTAATCAAACTCAATATAGCCCAGAACTATGTTACTAATAAAAGCATTGAAAAACTGGCACAGAATCAGGAAAGCATGCTTGCACAATTAATCCAGATCCGGATTGATTATGCAACTTTGTTTGAAAGGGAGAGACATCTTGAAAAGGCAAAAGAAACAATTCGAGTTGAGTAAGAGAAGCAAGGAGAGACTAGTTGGTCTAGACCCTCGCCTGGTTGCTCTTGTGGATGAGATTCTCTGGTACATGGATGTAAGTGTAATTGAGGGAATCAGATCGGTTACACAGCAACAGGAGAATATCAAGAAAGGAGTCTCTAAGACTATGCGGAGCAAGCATCTGGTTGGCAAAGCTGTTGATCTCTACCCCTATCCAATTCCTCGTTTAGCAAATGGTGAGATTGATTCAAATGCTAAAGTCTGGAATACTCTTGGCAGAGTTGGCACGTTTTGTGCCGGAAAGCTAGGCTATCCTGAGATCTCTTGGGGTGGTTTTTGGACAAGCCTTGTTGATAAACCCCATTTTGAGATTGAGGAGGATTAATCATGCTGCACAGCATATTTCAGTTTTGTTCTGAGAATTTCGAAACTGTCGCTACTATTATTGGCTCTGTGGTTACTGGAGCTTCTGCTATTTGTGCTCTGGTGCCTGGGTCAGGCTGGGTAAAGAATATTCTGAATATCCTGGCCTTGAATGTCAGAAATGCTAAACCGGAGCAGGTGAACAAGGCGAAAAAGATCATTGATACTATCGCTGTTGCCACAGCTCCAAATGAGAAAGAGAAATAAATGAGTGAAAGACTAGTACGTTTGGACCAGCTTGCAATAGGCTTGACTCCAGATCTTCCGGATCAGACTCCATCTCTCTGGGAAGACGGTAGGAATGTTCTTTTTGTAGACAAAGAACTTCAGCCTTTGCCTGGTCAAATTCCTCTTGTTAAAACAGGCTTGAAAATCAACGCTATGAATCGTACAGGGGATTTGGTTTTCCTTGGCACCAATACAAGCGTGCTAGTCTACTCAATCTCCCAAGCAAAAATTTATAATGTAACTCCAGCAGGTGATAATTCAACAGGGCCTTGGAGTTTTGTTGCATATGGAACCTGGATGATTGGTAGTCATGGTGGAAAGATTTATATCTGGAAACCAGGAGAGGAAGGAGAAAATCCGCCGCAGTTTAGTCTGATTTCAGATGCTCCTACTGGGGTGGTTTTCCTGCTCAAGTTCAAGAATTATGTCCTGGCAGTTGGAAAAGAATATGTCTATTGGTGTGATGATGATAATCCAGAGCTCTGGACGCCGGAGCAAGATAATCAGGCAGGTTCCTTGTTCATTCGGGACTGTCAAGGAGACATCATTGGTGGGGTTGCTAATGATGACATTGCCTTGATTTGCACTCAGAAAGAGGTTATTAAGCTGAACTACCTATCTACTCCTTATATATTCGGCTATAAGAAAATCTTTGAAGGAGCTGGAATTTGGAATCATAAGAGTATCACTATTGTTAATAACACAGTCTTCGGATTTGGTCCTAATGGTATCTGGTGCTCAAATGGATCTAGCTTCAGCTATATTGACAAAGGCAAGGTTAGTGATACAATTAGCACTAATATGAATATCTCCCTGGCAGAACAATGTTTTGTTGGTGCTTGGAATATTCTCCAGCATGTATTTATTTTTGTTCCTCAGATGTCTAGACAGATTCTCTGTTTTGGATTCAATATGGTGAATAATCTCTGGACCTTGTTGAATTGGGACAGAGCTTGTGCATATCGAGAATACTGGTGTGATAATGATGGGGTCTTGTATATTGATGACTTAAAAAGTGCGGCTAATCTAAGTGAGGGAGATGGGATCTTGACTCTTGGTGAAAACATCACTGGAGGCCTGGGCTTTGGCTATGGGAAGATTGAACAAAGCAGCTATGGAGGTGTATTATGGTTTCAGGGCTAGCAAAAATTGAAATCAATGGGAAGCTGTATAATTCAGCTAGTGCTGCTGAAGAATGCTGGATTGAGAGTAAGGATTTGGACTTGGATAATTCTGCACAGAAATATATAGACACTTTCTTCGTGGAGCATAAATCAGCAGGGGAGACTGAAGCTAAGATTCAATTCGGCTGGCGGGATAGACTCCAAGATCCAATTACTTGGGGAGAGGAATTTTCTATTAGGGATCTTGATTTAATCAACTGGACTAGATTCACAGCTAGGTATTTCAAAATCAGAATCAAGGATAAAAATCCAATCTGGCTTTGGAAACTTAGCTGTATTGATATATTTGGTCAGCAGGTACAAGGGAGACTTTAGCAATGCAGAATTTTCCTAATCCAAATGACTTTGATGACTGGAGATCTTGGGCATCTGAAATGCAAAAACAGGTTGAGCAGGAGTTCCTCAGGTTGGGTAGTCAAAGTCCAAGGTTGAGCATTATAAAAGAACAACCTGGGAAAGCAAGAAACGGCTATCCAATTGCAGGAAAAGGAGATTTAATTGGGGTCTTAGGATCTGATGCTTCTGCTAGTCCTGTCCTGAAAATCTGGTGGGAGGGACAATGGAGAACGATTTAGGAATCCAGGCCTTGTGCAAGCATGAACTGACCCTAGTAGAACCCTATGGTGGAGATCTCAAGGTACTCTGCATTGGCCCTTGGAAAGCTTATGGAAATGAACACTGTCAGTTTATTTTCCAGTATTTGCTTAGCACAGATCTCTGGATTGGGCATATGTATATAGAACCAGCTTGGAAAGGCCGGACTGGATTAAGAGCTGCTAAAGAAGCTCTCAAGCTATTCTTTCAAGACACCGATGCAGGTTGTGTCTACGGATTGACTCCGATAGATAAGAAACCTGCTTTGGTTTTTGCAAGAGCCCTTGGGTTTGAAGAAAAACAGAGATCGGGTGGAATTGTAGTCTCGATTTTAACAAAGGAGAATTTTAAATATGGGTGTTGAAACAGCTTTATTGGTTGGAGGAGGCGCAGCTTTAGCAGGTGGCCTTATGGGAAAATCTGCAGCAACTAAGAATGCTAAAGCTGCGCAGAAAGCAGCCTTGTTGGAATACTTTGAACAGCAGACAAATAGACAAAAAGTCAAGGATCAGTATGCGGATACTAGAAAGAGCTGGGAAAAGTATGCTCCACAGTATCTGGAAGGTGCAACTGCGGAAGGAAATTTGGCGACAAGTCTTGCTCAAGGAGACAGTGCTTGGCAGCAGTATTTGACTAATGAGGGAACAGGGAGTCTAGGGCTTGGTTATAGGAAGGCCACAGAAAGCATCATGCCTGAGCTTTATGGCCAGACTATGCCAATTATAGAGGATCTCCAGGAGAAGACTCTACCGTATGCAAGAAGTGCTGCAATTGATCAAGGTGCCTATGGTGGAGCTAGGGATTATTTGAATAGAGAACGGCTCCTGGAAGATGCTGAGGATACAGTTATCAGTCAGGGTCTGCAGGACTTGCAAAATCAGCGAGCTCAGACTGCTAGTTTGCTTGCTGCAGATTCGGAGAGTCTGAATAGATATCTCAATACTGCACTTACACCAAGTCAGCTCCAGATGCAGAGTGCTAAGGATAAGCAATATACTAGTGATTATCTGTGGAACCTGGCTACTCAATTCGGCAACGCTGTTGGTATTGGGTACTCTCCGTATCCTAGCATCAATCCAAGTGCTTATGGGACACAGGGCTTCCTGAACGGCATGGGCTCTGGAATTAGCATGGCAAGCAGCCTGTTTGGTGGTGGCTCCGGTAGTAATCTCTTGGGTGGACTCTTTGGAGGTGGAAACTCAGGAGTCTCCTCATCAGGTGGTGGAATCAGCTCCGGTTCTGCCAATGGAAAATATCTCGGGTCTAGCAGTTGGAGGTCTTAATGAGTAAAGCACCTATTAGAAGTGAATATCTGGCTTTGCCTTGGGTAGCTGGCCAAGAACCAAGCTATCAGGAACGAGTTGAGGATAGTGAAAAAAGCTGGGATAAGATTAAGAAAAGTATCTCAGAGGGATTCACTGAAGCAAAGAATCAAGTTATGGATTATTATAAGAACCTGTTTCAAGGAGGACCTAGTGAGGAAACTAAAGCTACAACTGAAGGGCATAATGCTGCTATCCTTGGTGGTTTGGCTAATATGTCAGATTATCTAGGTCGGATTGAATCAGAACCTTTTGGAGACCAGGATAATTTTATTGATACTAGTCTCAAAGGGGCATATTGGGCAGGGAGATCTCCTTGGGAAACCCTGAAATGGCTTATGAGTGGAGATGAGACTAAGGAGAATCCGGCGCTGGAGGCTTATAAGAAAGAGCTGGCTGGTGGAAGTAGGGGAGGAGGTCTTGGAACTGGAGCTGGGACTGGAATCAAGATCCCAGGAATTTCAGCGATTAATCTACCCAATGTAGATTACTCTGCACTCCGGCAGAAGATCCAGGATCTGGATATTGACACAGAGCAAGAAGTAGCACGACATAATTGGCTGACTTCATTTGGTGAAGCCCTTGCGAATATTGACCTGACTAGTAATCTGGCTGGAGACTGGAGTAAAGCTGCTAAAATCATGGCAGATTTTGACAAAGAACGGAATCATGATGAGGCAGCGACGAGGAACAAGTCTAAGCAACAAAAAGCAGAGCTAGAAATGTGGAAGGCTATGAAAGATGTTGCTTTGCAAGAAGCAGAACAGAATCAGGCTTTACGGCAAGCTGAGCTGAGTCTTCGCAATCAACAGCTTCAAATGCAAGCTGCTATGCAGCAGGCAAAAGCAAATGCCTTTTATAGCGGAGCCTATGGACCTGGTGGCTGGACTGGTGGTGATAAAACCAAGGAAGCCCGGGTTGTTGGTGGAAATGCCAGCTTGATTGACATCATGGAAAAGCCTAAGATGACTATGCAGCAGGCAGCAAAAAAGGCTAAACGTGATGCTATGACCCTGCCGCAAAAAGATCAGGTTCCTTATATCCTAGGCTACATGCAGCAATATGCAGCAGCTAAAGGAGCTTTGAATGGAGAAGGAGATTAATAAATGGCTAGTTATTTAGAGAACTTTGTTAAAAATGCAATTTGGTCTAATACAGCTGGATTGCTGGGTCTGGAAAATCCAAATGAGGAGGTCCAGGAATGGGCTGCGGAGAATCCAAAGATGGCCTTGGCAACAGATATTGCAGGTTTGCTTGCAGGTGGTGCTGGTGCCTTGAAATTAACAAAAGCTACTAAATACGGTAAATGGGCACAAGGACTTGGAGCAGCGGAGAAATTCGCTGCTTCTCCGTTTAAGGCAACAGCTGCCAAGGAGATTGCTCTATGGGCTCCTTTTGAGCTTGGTCGGCAAGGAGCAGGTTATGCTATTCAGTTAGCTGATGGGGAAGATACCTATGGGGAAGCAGATCTTGGAGAACGGGTGCTGCAAGCTGGGGTGGACTTAGGAACAGCAGGATTGATCTCAGGAGGTCTTGGTTTGATTTCTGCTGCTGGGAAAAAAGCAAAGGTTCCAGAGGTGTTGGCCTCACTGGACCCAGGTGATCCTTGGCAGTATCAGCTGAGGCAGGTGAAAGAGGGATTGGGCAGGCTTGATCCAAATGATCTGGAAACAGCAGGGACACTTCAGCAGAGCATCTATGCCTTGGAGAACAAAATCCTGAATGAAGAAGCAGGGAGAATGGTTGGAGACCTGGAGCTTGGAATGGGCGGAAAGATTGGAGGCCTGTTTAAAGGAACAGCTGGTGCTCCAGCGAGAAAATTCATTGTAGACTCGGAGAAGGGGTTTCAGAGCCTGGCTGCTAAGGATTCTGTTCTGGCTGGTTTGGATCTTCCCCAAGGCTGGATTGAAGAAGTTCAGTATCCACGCTGGATATCTCCGAAAGGAGCCAAGTCAGGTGCTCAGGTTACCAAGAGAATCCAAGAGAACCTGCAGCCTGTTGGTCAGGGTTGGAGAATCGGAAAGGAAGAAGAAGGACTCTGGGTTATCGCTAAGGAAGCAGGACCTGGAAAATGGTTCCTGGCTAAAACAGATAATCCGGGATTCTTTGTTGGTGAGCAGGCTGGCCTGGCAAAAGTTCTTGATAAAAAGGCCTGGCTGGATCCGGATTCTATTGTGAAAGGAACAGGGGATGCTGGGGCGATTCTGGACAAAGCCTTAGTTTTCAATGATCTCATGGAGCCTGGTGCTCAGGGCCTGAAGAGGAGCTCTCGAAGTGTAGCTGGAATTACAGACCAATGGTTGAAGAAAGCAGGCTTGGAAGGAGGTCTTGACACTGTTGCTGGCGGGGATAATTTGCTGGCAGAGAATGTCAAGAATGCCTTTAATAGATACATCAAGCCAACTGTGTTTCAGTTCAAGAATAGTCCTTTGGCTAGAAAGATCTATGCCCTGCAACAGTTTAATATAGACAATGGAAAGAAACGAGCTGCAGAGTGGCTCTTTGGAAAGGTCTCTACAGAAGGAAAGAATGTCTGGGAGATAACCAGAAAAGGAATCAAGCGAGCAGATCCAGGAGCTTTTGCCACCAGGCTCCGAGCACTAGCTGAAAAGAACTCGACTGGGTTTGATCAACTGGTTGGGATTATTGACAAGCAGATTCCTTTTGAGGTGGTCTTGAAAAGCCCGGAGATTCTGCGGAATCTTGGCTCAGATGGAGTTGAGGTCTTAACCAAGCTAGACCAGATTGACAAGGGAGTCTATAAGGAAATCTTTGACTCAGCAATTGGCCTGGGGATTCCTGATGCTAAATTGTTTCCTATGAAAAAAGGCCACTATGGATTTAGTCATTACTGGAAAGGAAGCATCCGGCAAGGTATCACAGATGAAAATGGGGCTCTTGTGCATATTGTCTCTGGGAATAATAAAAAAGGTGTTACCAAGCTGGCGGAGGGGGTAATTAATGAAGCCGCTGCTGAGGGGAAGAAATGGAGACTTGGGAACTGGTGGACCCTCAATCGGGATCTAGACCTGGCTCAGGAAAAACTTCTCAGTGCGAGTGATTTTGAACTTGGAGAGCAGCTAGCGAAGCGGTATGCCCTGAAGCATCCGGAGGTTCAGAAGGCAAGTTTCTTCATGCCCCAGGCTGGTGTTGGTGGATATAACAGAGGGAAGACAGCAGAGGAGCTAATTGAAAATCTGAGATACAGTGTGGATAACAAATACACCTGGCTTGCAAGACAAATCAATGAGCGGGTTAGTGCGAAAGACCTGGCTACTCTTGCAATTGATGATCCTCAAACGGCGATTCAACTGGATGATAAACTCAAGGCACTGAGAGGAGAGGAGGGACTGCTTGGTCAGGCTGTGAATAAATTTGCAGATCAGATCCTGGCTCCAGTGCTTGGTACTGGGTCTGCTAGCAAGATTGTCCGGACGCTGAATACTGCAAGTGTCTATCTGGATCTTGGCTTTGCAAACTTGGCCTATGTAACAGCTAATATGCTGCAGCCGATTACCACGGTACTGCCTCAATTAAGCCTACTGAAGAACTGTCCTGAGGCCTTGGCTTGGGCATATGACACAGTGCCTTTAGTGAGTGCCTCTGGAAGAGGTGGCCAGGCGAGCACGATGAATCCGCTGAAAGTCATGTATGAGGGCTGGAAACTTATGGCACATCCAGAGCGGAGAGCAGGATTCAAGGAATTCCTAGATCAGGCAATCGCGGATGGTGCACTGAGTCCCCGGTTCATTGAGAGCTATATTGGGGAGAATAGCCAGATTAGCCAAGGCTTAGTGGACTCATTGAAAAAGGGTAATTTCTCTGGAATGCTCAAAGAAGCTGCTACAGGGTTGCCTAGCTTTTCAGAGCAAGCAAGTCGTGGCTATGCCCTCACTGTAGGCTATGCTTATTTTGACTCCATTGCTAAAGCAACTGGACAGTTGACTAAGGAGCAGGTCTATAGTGGAGCTCGCCGATTCATGGAAAATACTATGTTTCAGTTTGCAGCCTCGGATAGAGCTAAGATTCTCCAAGGGCCTGTTGGGCAAGCCTGGGGTCTGTTCAAAAACTGGACAATGCACTTTGTGGGCTGGCAGCTGGAATATCTCAATGCAGGGCTGAAATACAATTGCTGGGCTCCGTATATGTGGAGTAATGTTGCGACTAGTGTGCTGGGTGGCTTGAGTGCAAGTGAACTTGGTGCAGTAGCACAAGGCTTTGCAGAGTGGGGCTCAGAGCAGAAGTTGCAAGAACTGCTTTATGAGAACTGGGGAGATGGACTTGGGAGCTCGAGTCTGCTCTATGGTGTCCCAGGCGCCTTTGGGATCTCTTTAAAGAGCCAGATTAATTCCCCATTCAGAGACCCAGGTGAGGAAACCATGCGGTTCATGGGAATGGTCTGGGGGAATCGATTAGCTTCTCTATGGAAAGCTGCTGGAGCAGGATTTGACTACTGGAGCACCAGTGGGGAGAACCCAGCACAGAGCGAGGCGTTTCAATTGCAGTTGAGCAGAGCCTTGGCTCCAAAAATGATCTACCGGAGCATGCAGGTTGTAGGAGATTCCTTGTATGGCTTGAACCGGAATAAGATAATCGATGGGCTGAGTCCTATGGAAGCCCTGGCGTATCAGTATTTCAATCTGCCTAGTATCCGGATTGAGCAGGGCTTTGAGATTTCCAATGAAATCTGGAAGAGCAAGGAGAAGCAAAGTGCTCTGACTGCTAAGTATGGGGAAGCCATGGCAGATGCCTTGGATGCTCAGGATGGTAGGTTGATTCAGAAAATTGTCTCCAGAGCAATCGCAGATGGAGTCGATGTGCAAAATATGATGAAATCTGCTAATAAGAGACTGGAGGGCAGAATACTGACTCCACTTGAGAGAAACACTCAGTACTATCCAGAGCTTGGTGGTATTCTGTGGGATTAATGGAGGTAGAGATTGCTATGGGATTTTGGTTTCAGAGCAAGCTCTAAAAATCCACCATACAAACGGCAAAAATAAAAGCGGGGTAATTTATCAACCCCGCTTTTTCCATATAAAACCAACCAAACCAACGCCCGGCAATCCATTAATCCGTGGGTTTTAATCCCATTAAAATATCCCACATCGCCCCATCCAATTCCGCTCTGGGCATAACATTCGCCAGGCACCCATGCAACGCAATATAATCTCCAAGGGATTGAGCCAGGACATGGTTGAGCTCCTCTTTGCTCGGCTCAGGGTCTCTAGCAAGCAGGGCCAAGAAATTAGATAGATGCTTGACCAGGAGTTCCGCGGCAGATTTAATACTGATCTCTTTGTGCACCAAGGCCCAGTGAAGCATGATGTTTCCACTAGAGATAGAATCAGCACTGAGAACAGGCCAATTGAAGTGGATGTATGGAGCAGGCCCTTGAGGGTCATCAATAATTTCCAGGCTTTTGGTTTGGAGGAGGGGACTTTGGGAGGAATCCTGGTTCTGATCCTCCTGCTCCCCATCTGGGCTCAGTTTCTCCATAGTATCTGAATCAAACAATTCCAGCTGCTCTTCAATACTTCCTTTATTTTCCATTTATAGAATCTCCTTTTAATTAAAATCCTTGTGTTAAATCAACCCCGGCTCGGAAAAATCTAAATCCACGATTTCCCCACTGAGTAAGTCCGGAAGGGTTTTCACACTCAGTTATGAATCCAGCGTGCTGGAGGTTGTCGATAAAATAGTTTACTCTCTGTGGGGCAATTTTAGTAGAGAGAAATTGAACTATCTTTCGCTCAGGCAATGCCTTACCTCCAGCTGTTAGTCTAATCAAGAAAAGCTTGACTTCATCTAGGATGACTTTATCAGAGTCCTTATCAATGTCCTTGAAGATCTCTGGGAGCAAGGCCTCTACTTCAATCAGGTCTTTTTTAGCAAGCTCCAGGTGTCTCCTGGAGATCTCCATTTGACCTTCTGCAAGGGCTCTACACATTGCAACCTTGAGCCAATGAACCTGTCGGCGTGCGATGTAGCTCTCTAGCTTAGGATGCATAGGAACAGGTTTCATGCCCTCATCAATAATCCACTGGTCGTAGTAATCAATGGCATCAGGGGTGAGAATCATTTCACCCTGGACTTTGGACAGCTGCTCCAGGAACAGAGTGTATTTGTCCCTGGGAAACGGCTTGGCCTGGAGTCGATCCCTAGTCCGCATCCTCTGTGCCCGGTAGTCATACACTAGAATCAACCGGGAGCAAAAGCCAAGACTCCAAGCTTCTTCTGGGAGCACATTGTTCAGGTAGCTAGGCTGAGTGCCACTAATCATATTAAGCACTGGATATGCAATGCTATTCTCACCACCTCCTCGAGTCCGCTCAGAGAATTCCCTCGGACAATCCCAGAAGTCATTCAGGATATTCAGGACTGTCAGGTCATATGCTACCATGAAAGTACCGTATTCTCTAGGTGCCACAGTGAGTGGGTGGGTATTAACAGGCAAGCCATTCATCTCCACAGGATTGGCAGAATCAGCTATGTTATCAAGGAGCCCCTGGATTGTAGTCTTAGAATCCCCAAGGAAGATCCCTGGGGTTGTTTTCCAGAGCTCTTCAATAATATTAATCACCACTGATTTACCAATACCTGGTGGACTTACCAGCATAATATACTGATTTGGATAGAGTGCTCCTTTGCCTACATTACACCAGATTCTCCGCTGGGCAACTCCACTGATAAGTGAAATAGCTGCCCATTTGCGGAAGACCTCTGGAGATTCCAGGCAAGGAGTATCAATCACAAAATCATCAATTAAGTTTCCAGTCGAGAATAGACTCGCTTGGATTGTTTTGTCTTGTTCGTTCATCATGCCCCTTGTACTCTTTTATACCATCTGGATTTTTATCAGGTTGCTTTTTATCAAAATGGCTCCAGTTCCAGCCGGATTCACATTCTACATCAATTGTCATAGTATGCCCATGGCACGGGACTGGAATTGTCATCTCCTTGAGAATCAATGGAACCAAGCTATCCTCTTGCTCCTCTGGATAAGAAACCAAAATCGCATCATGGAGCTGAGCCATGCATTTGACAGTTCCTCCATGCCAACGACGCTGGACCTTATATGCAGCCAGATTGAGAATATCTGCAATCGTGGACTGTGGCTCAAATGCAATGGCCTCCCGGATTGTGGAATTATCATCAGGCTTGCCAAAGAAAATCCGCTCCCGGCCAAAGCAGGTGATGATTTTACCTGTGGTCTGGAGTGCAGTGATAACTCGCTGGTGCCATTTCTTAATTCCAGGAAATGCTTTAAAATACTCCGCTTGGAAATGAGCTACTACATCAACCGGCATCTTGAGGTGCATTGCCATGGTGGGAGGAGTGCCATAGTAGTTCGTCCCATGGCCGCCTCGCTTTGCCATGTCTCGCACGGAGTTCTCTCGATAGAACGGAGTGCCGGATGCAATTGCTTTGTCCTGTTTGATGTCCCCTGTCCAAGGCAGATGTGTCCATACAAGTCGAGCCACTACGGTGTGTGCGTCGCCCTCGTCGCAGGCCTTGATATATGCTGGGTCTCCAGAGATATAGCCAACACCTTTGGATTCCGCTGCATGGAGATCGATATAGGCAAGTTTTTGCCCAGGATCTGCAATGAAGATTTCCCTGAGATGATTGGAGATATTTTGCATATTGGTTCCAGAGCCAAAGGCGGACATGGAGGAGCTCCAACGTCCGGTTTCTGTGCCTGCGACTGCATAACTACATCTCATCCGCCCGTCTGGGTCAATCTCAGTTTTGAGCACAGAAAGAATCTTGTTCAGGTCATGCAGGAGCAGGACTAGCTTAGCAGCAGGCCGTGCATAGAGATTCATCTCCATGATTTTCTCCATGGCCTTGCGGTCAGTAGTAACTTTGCCCCTGTACATAACCGGCTTGATTCCCATGCAGGTATAAAAGAATTCCTTAAGCTGTGCTGGAGAATTCGGATTCAGTGGAGCATCCCAAGTTGCCTCGGCAATTCGATTGAGAATTCCCAAGTAATGCTGGTATTCCTCTTCGGTTTCCTTCAGCAGCTCCTGGACTTTCTGCCGGTCGACTCGGAGTCCGCGAATCATCATCTCCAGAGCAAGACTTTGACTGGCAAATTCCCACTTGTAGATCTTGCTTGTATTTTCATTTAGTAATGGAAGAAGTGCATCTAAGATTTCATAGGTCAGGCAGACATCAAGGCCATTATAGACCCAGAGTGTCTCCTGTTCATGCACTGGTTGGTATGTGTCAGTGTTGTATTGTTTCATTTCTTGCCCCTTGGTTTGAAATTGTATCACAGATTGCTCAGCCTGTCAAGCTTTTACCCTGGAGGCCTGTGGTAGCGCTAGGTTTCTATTTGAACAGAGCTCCTGACGAAGGAGCCGAGCCTTGCCCAAGTACCGATACTGAGCCACGAAGTCAGATTTCTTACAGGTCTTCAGACCAAGTTCATCATAGTAATCTACATAGCTAAACGCATGATCTGTGCGGAGGAGATTGGTAGAGACTGCATCGATGTAAACCTGGTGTCCCTTAGCGTTTTTCCAAATGGTTCCAGGTTTTAGCAAAGCTAGCCTGGCTTTCATTCCTCCAAGCCATTCTGGATTTATTTCAACCATCCTGTCGGGCCTCCTTGCTGGGCTGGAGTTGAGGACTGGTGTCTGAATCTACCATCTGGAAGTTGAACCCAGGATCTTGCTTTGTTCTTAGCCAGCTTAGCTTTGATTTCCTCCCGGAGCCTAGCCTGGGAATCTGCATTGGAGCTCCAATAGTGGAACTGATTAAAATAAATACGAAGAGTTGTGCAAATCCAACTAGGCCATCTGGAGAGACCAGCCAGGACAATGAATACATCAGCCAGTTCTTTATACCAAGCATCAGAGTATTCCTCTTCCTTGTAGAACTCAGATAGTTCCTCTTCTAGCTTAGCCAGCTGACCCTGATATGTAGCATCTGGGAATTGTTCAAGGTGCCAAGCCTTGACCTCTTCCAGAATATCAAGCAGTGAATCAGTCATTATTTCAACTCCTTTTCTTCAAATCGTCTCATTAGTTTCCAGCTGCCTTCATTAGTGTAGATGCTCCCTAGGAAGCCCAGGCTCTTTTGGAGCTCTGGATACAGGCAATGGTGCAGAATCATGGTATCATCTCGGAATCCATAGACTGGAATATTGCAAATTCTCCAGAGCCATTGGAGATCATACAGACCATTCTGGAGAACCTTTTCTATTTTTGGATTCTTACAGATCTGTTTTATGATACACCAGGCATGAACCTCATCCATAGGATTATCCCAATAATGCCCTGATTCTTTGTTCTTATCTGTAAATGGAAAGACAATAGCCTTTTCTGGGCTCAGGCCAAAGCCGACACAGGTGATCTGCTTAGCTGCTGGAATGGTTTCAATATCCAGGCTGAGCTTGCTCTGTTTCATTAGTTCCCCGCAAGCCCAGTCCAAATCCTCTTTACTCTCCGGTACAAGAACAGTTCTCTTTGGTCTCCGAACCTCAGGCCACTGAGCTTCTCTTGCTGCTTTGAGCAGATCTGCACTCAGAATAGGCAGCTGGGAGAAGTCGCGCATTAGGGACGCTGGATTGATACTTGGCAAGGTCTTGATTCCACAGAGTCCAACAGAGCAAGTTCCCCTGTGCACAGTAAGCCGAGCGTCTCCAATCATAGCCCAGCAAGCCAAGGGGCCCAGGGCAAGCACTAGATTCGGCTTGGCCTCTTTGAGCTTCCTTGCCAAGTCCTCCAAATAGGGAAAATACTTAGGATGGAGCCACTTCCCGCTCTTGATATAATTATACGGATAGGGCTTATATGCAAGCTCAGCTTCTTTTTTACTCACGCAGAGTGATTCCAGCTTCCCGTCCCCTGGCCGGATTGGCAGCACACTCCACACTTGCTTGTCATATTCATGTTTCAGGTCTGAACTATTCCAGGCATCCCAGAAGAGCCTCCCGGTGGCTCCACTAAGCAGGTTCCTTGTAAGCAAATCTGTTTTCCCTGGATAGTCAACAAGAATAACAATCTTTGTCATTGGACTTCTCCTTGGTCTTTCAGGTATTCAATAATCTGGGTCTCCTGATCTTGGTTCAGTGGCCAGGATTTTCCACAGGAATCCTCTGCTCTGATATCCCAATCGAGCTCCCGCTGGCCGTCTCCAAGCCAGGTCTCCTCACATGTCCAATTCACAGAAAGATCTTGGTCACCAATATCCCAGGACAACCAACCGTTCCAAATCATATCTCAAGCTCCTCTAGATTAATCTCCACCTCAGGAAGTCCTTTTTGAATTCCCTTGGTTTTCTTTTCCAATTCCAGCCATTCCTTTGCTTTCTCTGCAAAACCTTGGTCAAGCTCTAGGCCAAGAGCCAGCTCTGCATTTGCATGCATGGCAGCGTGGATAGCTGTGCCAGAACCACAGGTGGGATCTAGGACTCTGCTTGTTTCATCCGCTAGTCCAGAGAACAAATAATCCAGCATTGGCCCAGGCTTTTCGCTCGCATGGAATTTCTTTGTGGTTTGCCAGGGGAAGATATTAGAGATATTCTTACAAACCTTTCTTCGACCACGGTTGAAAATCAAGGCATACTCTCCAACATTCCGGAGGCCACAGTCTTTATCCGCAATGATTCCCTTATTATCTTTCTTGAACCAAATAAATGGTTGCATGTTCCAGGTGAATCCATGCTTTGCAAATTCCTGCTTAGTCCATTCTTCGTATCTCAAGGAAAGCCAGACAACAACATGGGCACTTGGAGCAATGAGCTGATCCTTGTGCTGGAGCAAGGTCTGAATCAGACTCTTATACAAATCCGCTGTGTCTTCATAGGTACCATAAGTAGCTGTGCTACCTTGTTCACTCCGACTGTGCTCGATGCCATAGGGGAAATCACAGTGAACCAGATTAAATGGGATGCCTTTGTAGCTAGAGGCAAATTCAAAGAAATCCCCTTGCTGGATTTGATATTGTGGAAGAGCAGGGGTGGGGGCAAGCTTTGATTTTACTACCTCCTGCACTATTCCTACATCCCTGCCAGTTTCACTGTCTCCCAAACCAGTGCCACTACTACTGCCCCTAGAAATCCCCCGAGAAGAACACTCAGCAGCAGACATGCCCAATAGATTAGCGGGAGCAGTCTCTTTCCGTGCTTCCAAGCCAGTTTCACATACATCATGTCCGTCTGCAGATCCTGCCAGGCTTCCTTCAACCAGTTCCACATCTTCATTTTCCTCTTCTTCTTCTAACAGTTCATTTATATCCAGAATCATGCTGTCCATTTTTCTAGAATTGATTCTGCTTACCACAGTCCAGGCATTGGACAGATTCTTTGCCTGCTGAACCAGCGGGTCATCCAGCATACTTGCTACGGCAAGGGCCTTCCCAACAGAGTTCCGATTAATCCCAATCTCCTGGGCAAAAGCTTCAATCGTGCTTGGCTGGCAGAGGGAGAACATCTTGTCTAGGGCCTGACAGTATTCCTTCCAATCCAGGTCTTTTCTTTTTATATTCTCATCCAGTTCAAGCAGATATCTGGTTTTCTGATCCAGCTCTTGGAACAAGGTAACTGACACAGGACCTGCCCAGAGCTGTTCTGCTTGGAGTTCCTTGATTGCAGTGTATCTTCTTTCCCCAGCGATGAGCTTGAATTTATCCGGGAACGCGGAGCCGGCTGGCTCCACAACCAGCGGATTCAACAGGCCAAGATTCAGCAGGCTTTTCTTCAAGCCCTCAAGATCACCCAGGTCCTGTCTTTGCCGCCCAGCTTCAATAATAATCTGATCTAAAAAAATTTCCATTTATGATTCTCCTAGAAATAAAAGAGCCAGGAGGTGGAGGGAGGAAGTGGCAGAATTAATTTAATCCTGTCCTTGCTCTCCATCCCACTGGCTCTAAATCAACCCTACTGAGCTAAGAAAGAATTCAGTCTTGTGAACTCACGGCCAGAACCATCCTGAGCCATTTCCTTTTTGATAATACCAATTACACTGGTATTGACAACTTCCGGCAGGATTTCACCCAAGGTTCTTTCTGAATCTACATCCAGGCCACAGGATTTCAAGAAGTCCTTGAGTCTGAACAGAGCTTCTTCGCTCAGGTAGAACTGAGCTTTCAGATGTTTCTCTGCAGGGTTCTTGATTTTTGCATATTCTTCCTGGTCAACATCTTCACCCGGAGCCTGTACACCAAATTCAAATTCTACATAGGGAGTTTGTTTCTTGGCACTGGTACCGAATTGATAGCCCAGAACCAGGAGATTATACGAACCTGCCGGGAACGAGGCCGGTGCTTCAACATCACTTGCTTTTTTACTGAGAATCGATGAAAAATCAACAGTGTTTGACATTTTTAAATTTCCTTGTTAATTGAGGTGGACTAGCGTAGGCCTATCCTACCTTTGTCCATTAGATGAAGGGCTAGATTAAAGAGCCGCCCTTGGGCTCTGGGGTAGGCATGAGAACCCTGCCCAACTATCCTTCCAAAGCCTTGAAAATCTCTGCCATACCAGTCTCCAATTCATACTGGTCTTTCACCAAGCCAGGAGCACTGGTCTTCAAGGCCATCGTCGGCGAGGCCTTGGTTTTAATCACTCTCTTCCCACCGTACATTCCAACCCAGACCATGTTATTGAAATATCTCCCCACCGTGGGAGGCAGAGCCGAGCCAAGTGTATTCACCTGAGCTTGTTTCAAGCCACCATCTGCTTCCAGATATTTAATATGAGCCAGGATCAGAACAGAGCAGGTTATGTCACTGGAATAGAGCAGACTCAGCACATTAGTCAAATAGTTCTGTGCAATTCCCCAATCTTGGAGCTGAGCTGGTCCATTCGGTCTGCCAGCCTGCGCTAAGGTATATCTCATCACAGCGTTGGAAAGAAACGAGAACGAGTCAATTACAATTATATCCTTCTTATCCTTATACTTCCCAGTCCATTCTGTCAGAGTCTTCAAGCTCCCAACAAAAGCCTTAGGCATTCCATCTACAACCAGGCCTGTTGGCGTAGCTTTCATCTTATCTTGGAACTTTTCAATCTCTACCTTGCTCTGGGAGTCCTTATCCAGGAGCTTCCCAAGAATAGCCGTGCCATTATCAAAGTCCAAGATATGCAATTTATACCCAGCCTTGACCAAGCTAGCCAAGCTCCCCGTCTTCCCACCACCAGAATCGCCAATCACCAGCATTTTCACTGGCTCTGATTCATTCAACTCACTCAATAAAGCCATCTTATTTTCTCCTTTTCAGCTGGACTCTCAACCAGGCCAGCACAAATAAACCAAGTATTAAATTAAAGTTCCAAGGGCAAGGTACCACCATAAGCACCAGGCAACCAAGAATCCAAAGCTGCCAATCTTCCATGCTAGCTTTTCTCCTGAGATGGATCCCAAGTTCTTTGCTTGAATTGCTCTTCCAGCACTTTCTTCCGGAGATTCTTTGGAGCCTTGCAGACTTCCCGAAACGGACACCCAGAGAACTTATTACAGCTCTTATCATTGGCAGGCCAACAATCTACCTGAGCAAAATACTCCGCCAAGCGGAACCAATGCTGGAGCTCCCCAAGCCATTCATCACAGGCTTCCTTACTCCGCATAGTCATATAGCGGGAGAACTCAGGCTGACCTTTTATTTTCACCCCGTCGATGATGACTCCCCTCACAGGTGCTCCAAATACCACATCTGCTGCTATAGCATAATTAGTCATCTGAGTGTCCAGGTCATATTGTTGGAAATAGAACTGACTCAAGGCCATGCTTGTTGTCTTGTGGTCCATGATAAAGAGCCCAGTCGGCATTTTCACCACTCTGTCCAGATTCCCTGCCATTGCAAAGGATTCTCCAGTGCTGGCCACCAGGCCAGTTTCATATTGAAAATGCAGCTCCGCTCCGATGTCCCCACCAGGGAAGGCCACAGTCTCTGCTGGCTCATCCTGATAGAAATCAAGGTATTCCACTAGGACTCTGACTAAGGTCTCCACTCCTCGCACCGGATCATTGGCTTCCTGGAGCTCTGCTCTAAGCGGGTCCAAAGCAATTCCTCGCAGCGTCTCTCTGAGATTCTCTTCATAGCTGCATCCAGTAAAAGCTCGTTTGTAAAAGCCCTCAAGCGCCGAGTGGAATAGAATACCAAAATTGAGTGCCACTGCATTGGTCTTCGGCTGGTACCCACAGAGGATTCCCAGGTAATATTTCCGAGGACATTCCTTGAGAGCACTAAGAGAGGTGGCATCCCAGATAACCTGCAGTCCTGGTTGGACTTGAGAGAGTGCTTTGTTCTCTGGGAATTCTTTCGGCTGGACCTGGGCTGGGCTTGATTTCCCTTGCCTTTGGTCTCCAACCCCTTGCCCGTTGCTACCATTTTCCATTTCCCTCTCCTAAATATCAATCACCAGATTGTTCAACAGGTTCATTGCCTGTTCTGTGCTGAGCTTAGCTTTTCCCCTGCCAGTGGATCTATTCCCAGATCCCTTGCTCTCTTGCAACCATTTCCCTCGGCCTGCCCGGAGCCGCTCTACAATAGCTGCCAGGTTTTCCTCAGTGTAAAACTGAGGATCCATGCTGAAGAGCTCATCAATGCTAGCTTTGCTAGCTATGCCTATTGGATTGGCAGGAGCAGAGGAATTAATAGCCTGCCCTTGTCCTGCTCCCACTTCCAAATCATTCTCCGCTGTCATCACTAACTCCTCCATTTAAAAAACATTCTACATTCTCAAGCTCAACTAGTTCCTCCTGCCCAGCTTCCTGCTTGGCTTTCAGAACCAGCTTTCTTGCATATCTCTTAATCAATTCCCTAAGGGCAACTTGATACTCTCCCTTAGAATATTTCCTCAGAACCCAGTGTACTTCCGGAGGAATCCTGAGGGAAATCATTTTCCAATCTGTCCGTGCCATTGGATTCTCCTCTTTTTAAAATCATAAAAATCTCTGGGTCTGAGGTGGATAATAAAATTAGGTCTTGATACTCAGGAGCCAACTTCCTGGCTTTATAAAAATCCTGCTTAAGCTTAGCAGCTAACCGGGCATAGTCCTGCCCAATCAAACCGCTTGCCCTGACTCTAATCTTAACTCCAAACCTCTCACCCAGAGCTTGATTAAATAAAAGCAGGAGAGTCTGGAGTGAATTGGAAAGTCCTGCTTTTCCTCTCATTCCCAGCTCTCCTTCTCAATTACAAGTCCATTGCGCTTGCTTTGATCTCGATGATCTGTTCAGCCTTAGCACGAATCTTAGCTTCATAATCCGGGTTACCCAGGATTTCATCCACTTTCTTATTGAAGTTCTCAGTGCCCAGGGCTTTCTTCGTGACGCCTGCTTTTTCCAGAGATTTCATAACCAGATTTTCTGCAATCTTAATCATCTCTTTCATAACCGGATCAGTGCTGGTGATTGAGCGAATACCAAATTCATAACCGGCAACATAAGCATCGAATTCTTCCTGGGTCGGAACCGGAGCGTCTGCTTTGATTCGAGCAGAGAAGTTATTCCGAACATTTTCTTTCAGGAGCTGATTCAAAGCCTTGGCTTCATTTGCTGTGCAAACATGACCTTCTTCAAACGGGCAAGGGATGGTGTAATCAACCTTGTTAACTTTGATATCAGACCGAATAGTTTCATTTGTAAACTGTACCATTTTAAATTTCCTTGTTAAACTGGGAGCTACCCTTTATACAAAGTCGAGGAGGGTGGAGTCGAACCACCAGAGCTAATCTACCGCAGAACCCCTCGTTAGGGCGGGAGGAAGAATTGGCAATCAAGCCTCCCGCTTTATGGAGTTAGTCTAGGGAGGAGGGCTGGGCTTGGATTTAATATCTGCTCCAAATCCGTCCCACCCGCTCTCAATGACATCAATTAATATAATAAATAATTTGAAAAAAGTCAATAATCTGGGGAAAAGTTTTTGCAAGAAAAGATTGCTTTGATTTATATATCCACAGATTGCTCCAGGTTCTCCTGCTCCCCACCATCTGGCCCGAGTTCCTCAATCACCAGGCCAGTATTCGGGCAATGCTCTGGATTAATATACAGCCAGGTCCATTCCTGATTCCATGCCTCAGGTCCTGCTCCAATCAGCTCCCACTCCTGGCGGAGCAGAAAGGTCAGTCCATCATAGGCACTCTTATTCCAAGCAGGGTCATCCGGATTCCAGATCTTCTTGCTCTGCTTCCTGTCAATACTAATTACACTCTGGCACCGATTCTTCATTGCCTGAGCTTGAGCTCTATTCGAGAACCTTACCCTGATTCCATACTGGCTCCCTAGTGCTCTTTCCATGAGGTCTCTAGGACTTGCATAACTTGCTTCACAAGGCATCCTTTTTCTCCTTTCCTTTCCCGAGTGGATATTCTCCAATCAGGTTTATTTTATTATACTGAGAGTTCTTCAGATTCTTCCAGGCTTGGCGAAGCTGTTTCTGGTTTGGTTTGAATGTCTCCACAATCTGGCTCTTAGAATCCGGATAGAGCTGTCCTGATTTCTGCAGAAGAGCCCGACATGTTGCCCAAAACAAGGTTTCATTTCTAGTAGCATCTACTAGGAGAGCTCTATGCTTACCCATATATCTGCCCTTAAAAACAACACACAGGTCTAGTTTATCAGAGCCAGCATACCTCACCTTAACTCCCATCCCTGTTTTCAGCATTGAAATCTTCCAATCAGTCATTCTCCTGCTCCTTTCTTCTCCAGCCAGAGCTTCCATTCCTTCTCCAGCTCTTTTCTTTGTCTCTCATTAGTCCAAAGTTTCTCCTTTGGGTTCCCGGCATGGATTCTATTATAGGTCTCCCGATTAGTTTCTGCCCTTGCTTTCCTTACCTCATCCGCTCTGTACACTCTTGCCACCACAAGACCACCTCGCAGGGTACAAAACCCTGCTCTGAGATCATTCCTGCAGACTCTCCAGCACGAAGCTCCAAGACTATCCATGGAGAGCAAGGAGATCCAATTATCGGCTAAGCGACCTGCACACATACAAAGCTCCGAGCCATGTTTCCAAGTTACTCGCATATACTTGCCTGGCTTGAAATCATCCCAGGTCAACGGCCGAGTTTTCTTAACCTGCTTTTCTTTCTTCTCTATTTGCATTTTCCAGCCATCCTCCACTTTCTTCTCAGATATTCATTCTCATAGAAATTCACCTCATCACTGAGAACCGGCCGACATTGAGTAAAGACAACTTTTCCTGCTGTCATATACTTAATCCCGCTCTCATTCTCTATAACTGCTCTCAACCTGTCTGCAAAATTAGGCTTTTCTATATCCACATCTGCAAACCAGCACAGGCATTTGTTCCTGATAACAGCATCCCAGTCAATAGGGTCTTTATAGAGTTCCCATTTATCTGACAAGAGCTCATCAGAATAAAACAATCTAGCTTTTCCTTGATTATCCACTATAAATCCTTTCTTATCCTGGAAAATATAAATCTCTTCATCCCAGTGGGATAATCTAATCTTTGCCCCTTTTCTAAACTCAGGGAGCAGTTCCTCTATCCTAGCCATTGCTTTTGTCCTCCTGCTCTCCATCCAAATCCCAATCTGGTCTCCAACCCAGAAACACAGGATGTCTTGGCTTGTCCTTACTTCCAATCGGGAGCCACTTATAAGTCAGAATCTGTCCCTTGAGCTGCTCCCGAGTCCTCCAGGCCTCCCTCTTGTCCTCATCATCCAAGCCGAGAAAACTCCCCACCCGGAACTCTACTCCGGCCCAGGGTCCATTGATTCCAACTACCTCTAGGGCTCCCAGGGCATCTGTTTCCACAAGCCCATCCTGTGCGGAGCTTCTTTTTACCAAGCCCCAGGCCTGCTCTTCCTGTGGATTCAGGTTCTCCATTCTTGGCAGCACCCCAATCACCCGAGCCTCTGCTTGATCCCAGCGTTTTAGCTTGAGCAAGCACTGGTCTCGCAAGGTCCCCCTCTTATGCTTATATTCTGCATAGGGATCCCTGGTACACAAGCCTTCTTCTCCATGTTCCAGAGCAGCCTGTTCTAAGTCCAGAAGCTCCTGTTCATTCTCTACCCACCAATGCCGGAGCCAGCGGAGAGGGAGATGCTCAAGACCCCGGACCTCCTGCTCCTCCAGCTGCCCTTGCATATGTTTCATCACATCTAGCCTTGTCCTGAATCCCAGACCAGGAGCCACGAGATCATAGATAACATATCTCAGTGGTCCCTTGAAATCCTGTCTCCGCAGCCAGCCACCAGCTTTGCTAAAGTCCTGTCCTGGTACAATGAGCTCCCCATCCAGTGCCCAGTCCCCTAGGTGCAGCCGGTCTTCTAGAGCCCGAGCCAACTCCTGGACTCCCCTGGCTTCATGCTCCTTCCCACTCCGAGTCCAAGCTCTTCCATGCCAGACCAGGCACCTATATCCATCTATTTTAAAACTAGCATAGCAGGGATACTTGAGCTCTCCGAGTCTGCTCACCCCTCGTTCCACTAGATTGCTTGCGAGCATTGGTCTTGGGAGACCCTTGGTCTCTCCATTCAACCTGCTCTTCTCTCCTGCAATCCAATTCTCCAGTCCTTCTAAAACACTCATTCCACACTCCATTTAGAATTAAATAAAACAAACCTGGGCAGCATGCCAAGACCAGGAGCCAGAAAGCCAATCTCTTGCCTTCCATGTCTCCAAGGCTAGCTAGAATCCAGACCAGCCAAAATCCCAATGCCCCCAGTCCAACTAATCCGACTAAAATATAATACACCCGAGTCCAGATGTCAAGAAAATATTCCGTGCTCATTCTTTGGGTTCCTCCTTGGGTCATGGCTCGATGCCTGCTCCAGCTCCAATCCACCAGATCTGAACAAGGAGCCAGACCAGATACCCAGGCCAGAACAGAATCAACAGGCCTGTCAGAGTAATCTTAACCTCTCCCTTCCAGGTCCAAACCAAAATCCTGACTAGCATCCAAGCCAACCACAATCCTGCTCCAATCAAAACCACCTGATCCAACCAGCCTGCCCAGCCAAATTCTCTCACTGCACAAAGCCCAACTCCTGTAGGTTCCTCCGGGCAGTTCCATTTCCATTCAAGTCCATACATCACCAACTCCTTCCTTTCTTCAAATCCCGAGCCAAGCCAACAAGGCCAGCTATCCGGTCTCCCTCTTGATCCAAAAGCCTCGCCAGGTGTCTCAACCGAGCGAGCTCCCCTGCTAAGTCCTCTGGGCTCCCAAGGTCCTCTACAAACATCAAGAGCTCTCCCCATAGTCCAATCCAGCAGGCTCCCTCTTTAGTCGCAAGCCATACCTGCCCGTCCTGATCCCTCACCAGGTGAATCTGTCCAGGCCGTATGCTCTGCCTAATTCCTTTTCTTTCTAGTTCACTCATCCTTTAAAACTCCTCCCTCCTGCCACCAAGGCTCAGGCACAATATGCAACCGATGCCTTGCTCTTGTGATTTCAACATAATGCAGATTTCTCTCTACTTCCAAGGCCCAAGGTTCACTACCTTCCCGCTCCCAATCCAAGAGCCAGACCTCATCCCATTCCTTTCCTTTAGCCCGGTGGATTGTACTCAAGACCCAAGCACCAGGCCTCGGCTGATCAGAGAAGAACGTCTCGATATTGGTCTCCATTCTCTTCCTACCCTTGAAAGCATACCAGAATGCTAGGAGTACCTTGCCCAGAGCCAAATAATGCCCGGCTTGATTCGGATACCGGTCTGCCTTATGCTCAGCCCAGCTCTTAATTCCAGTCCTGAGCCCTGCTCCGTCTCCATGAATCTCCTCCAAGGCATCCAACAAAGCCCGCCCGAAATCTCGTCCGAGGATATACACTGGCCTGCCTGCATTCCACAGAGCCAAGGCCACATCTACCAAATCCTCATTATTCCTTGCCAGCAATGCCCCTGGCTGCTCCTTAGTCCAATCCACATGTCTGCATTCATGGAGAACCTCTCCACTCCTGGCCCCTGGCCTTGCCTGAATATCCCTGACCCACTTCCTGGCCTCCTGGATAATCTCCCTATCACACCTCCAGCAAGTGGTCAGTGGGAGTTCCTCCAATCCAGCACCCAGGCTCCCACTTCCTCTGGCTCCTCTGAATTGATAGATACATTGAAACGGGTCTCCTACATACCACTTCTTCCCTGGGGTTTTCTTAAGCAGGGCCAGATTCAGAGGGCTCAAATCCTGGGCCTCATCTACAATCACCCCGGCTCTGGTCTCCAGGCCTAGCTTCCAAACTAAGGGCAGATAGACCATATCATCAAAGTCTACCAAGCCTTTCTCCCTGGCTAGCTTATTACTCCTCCCCAGGGCCTCCCGGGCTATCTCCAAATCCGCCTGGTGCAAGCAATACATATCAGCCAGGTCAATCCATTCATCTGGCTTGTCCTCCAAAAGGCCTGCCCCCAGGCCCCAGTTCTTTGCCACACTAACCAGTCGCATTGTTTCACTAAACCTTGCTCTCCGGTTCTTCCCCTTGAATCCAGCCTCTACCATCAGCTGGAAAATCTTCTTGGAATCTAGCTCTAGGCTCCGATTGTATCTCCTCAGGGCACCAAAGCCAAGACTATGCAGCGTGGCAATCTGAGCACCAGTCCCAGCTGCTTTTCTCTGCAGGTCCAGCTGGTTCTCCTTATTAAAGGCCACCAAGGTAAACATACTTGGGCTCCACTTGCCTGGGCTCCCTGCCAAGGCCTCCAGTCCTGCTAAAATCGTACTGGTCTTTCCAGTTCCTGCCCTAGCAGAAAGAAAATTCGGTTTTCCTGCAATCAGGGCATCCACCCAATCCTGCTGCTCTTGAGTCAGTGGGAGGGAGGATTTGGATTCCTCCCTTGGCTCCATCCTAGTTCTTCCAGCCATTCCCGAGGCCTCCTTTTAATACACTCAGACCCAGAGCCTTAGCCTTGGCTCGGATTTCTTGCTCTTTGCTCTTGGCTCCTTGCTCCAGCCCCTCCTGTCTTATCATCGACTCATTCAGCTGCACCAGGAGCTGGGTCAGAATAAACTCCTCCCCAGTCAGGAACTGTTGCACACGAGCTGAATACGGAGCCATTCCTTCTTGCTCCCCGGCTCCCTCCTCAGCTCCTGCCTCCGGCAGAACAATCCCTAAAACAAAAGCCCCTTGGTTCCATTCCTCATCTGTCCAGCTCTTCATTCTTCTCTTCAGCTCCAGCAGGGCCTCAATTCCAGCATCCACACTCCGCAATACCTGCAATCGTTCCTTAGCATTCATCGACATCACTTGCTTCCTTCCATAATCTAATCTTGATTTCCAATTTCCTGGCCTGCATTCTACACAAGGCCTTTTCTGTTTCACTTTCCTGCATTTGCTCAAGTCTCCTCCAACAATCCTGAAGTCCTTCCAGATACCCGGCCACACTGCTTGCCTCGATTCCCCTGCGAGTGGGAATATAAAGACCTGCCCTAGCAACTGAATCTTGCAGGGATTCCTCTCCAGGCCTGGCCCTGCCCTCTGTCCTCAATCCTCCTTCCATATCCCTGCCTCCACAGCTTCTCTCAAATCCTTCTTGTTCTGTCCAATACACCAGCGACCGGCAGAAATCCAGCCCAGCTCTACTTGCTGTCCACTCTCCAGCCTGGCCTCTAGCTTTGCTAATGCACTTGGCTCTGAGTCCCAGGTCAGGCCATCTGCCTTAGCGCTCTCCTCACTCCGAGCCTGCCACAAGACCAGAGCCTGGCCTCCAATCCAGCTACCATCATCCCGTCTCCTGACCAAAACTACTTTCACCTGTCTCAGGGAAATCCGGCCGAGTTCCATAATTCCAATTTTTGCCCGGAGCTCTACTGGACCTGGCTCCTGCTCTAACACTCTCAGGGCCCGAGGCCAAACCACAATCTTATCCTGGAATCTAATTCTACTCATCTCCTGCTCTCCCTCATATTTCCTGAATCAAGGCATCTAAATTCTGCTCCAAGGCTTCCTTCCAGTTCTCCTGGAATCTCTCCAGCCCTGCCAGTTTCTCCCGAACAATCTCATCAATCTCCTGCTTGGACTTGCCGGGATACTTCCGTCTGACCTTGTTCCATTCTTCTCTCCACTTGGTCATCTTGGCTAAGGTCTCCTTGCTTTGCTCCTCTGCCCGCCAGATTCCTCTAGGCTCCCGACCGAGCGGTCGAATCCTCTCCCCTGGCTCCTGGCTTGCAGTCCAAAGCCACTTGGCAAATTCCTGTGGGGTCATTGCAGGAAGTCCTTCTACTTTGACCAAGGGCTCCTCCTTGCCTCCTGCCCCACAGATTCCTAATAGGAGCCAAGTCCGGCCTGGTTCCGTTTCCTCTGCTGGCACTCCCTCAATCTTGGTTATATTCTTCAGATTATCATTCCACATTGTCTCTAGCTCCTTTTCTCTAGGTTGGTTTGTTTGATGGGGGTTTTGATTGATAGGCTGGCAGGATTAATTTCTGATTCCAGCTCCCGCTACTCCAGTTCGGCCTGCCAGCCACCCGGCCACTGGCTCGTGAATCCAAGCGAATGGATAGGCTACCTCATCATTCACCTCTAGGCAAATCTCCCGGCTTGTCAAGCATCCTTCTGATTTAGTAAGAACCACCCGCCACAAGCCCTCTTGATTCAGGAGAATCTTGGTTGAGAGGAGTCCTAGGTTCCCCTTGGAATCCTTAACCATAATACACTTAATCAGGCCCCTGGCTTGTTCATTGCTCAAGGCCCCATACAAGCCCTGCCATAAGTCAACTAGGCCCCGCAGGTCTGCCTGGCTTGCTCTAAAGTCCTGACCAAAGATTTCCTGAATCGACCAGGCCAGGCTCTGAATCAGGAGTCCCTTAATCTGCACAGCCTGGGTTGGTACAAAGCAGACCATTTTATGAGAGCCTGCTTGGCTCTTGGCACCGCCTTGGATAACTAAAATCTTGTTATTCTTAGTCTCCCGAGTCATCACGCCGAGCTCACGTTCCTTGCTGCTTGAGTACTTCCTGATAAAAAGGCCAAGGCTGGATGTCCAAGCCTGTTTGGTAGGGATGCCTATCAATGCTCTGCTCTCTGGGCCAAAGGCTTGCCACAGGGCTTTGCTACTGGGTTTCTTGTATTGAGATTTTGTTTTCATCTTGTGTCTCCTTGGTTAGGGTGATTATTGTTTGATTGTCTAATATCTAATTAAATCTAACTTCGTCCCGAACTTGGCTTTGTGCTCTAGCTTTGCCTCCCGCCCGTTCCGATGCCATTAATATAAATCCGATTCCGTCCGTCGTCAAGCGGGCTGGTGGATATTTTGGCGAGGTGGGATTGCTGTGTGATTATGCGGGCAAAGATTGCTCGCCGGGTCAAACCACGGCAAACCATACCAAACCCACGCTAACCCATTCCCACCCACCAAAACCCACCGGAAACCACCGAAACCTAGTATAAGTAGAGTAGGGGTGTCTCTTGGGGTTTTCTGTTTAAATATAGAGAAAAAAAAAAAAAGACAAAATATAGACAAAAAAGTGAAAATTCGAGCCGAGACGGGGTGTATGGTTATACTAGGTTTTGCGGGGTTTGGCTGGGTTTTGGGGGGTTTGGGTGGGCGGGATTTGGGGCGGTTAGTTTTGTGGGGCGGGTGTGGAATGGTGGGATTGTGGGTTGTGGGCGGGGATTGCACGTGTACGGGACGAAAAAGGGGCTTTGTGTGGGTGTTTTGGTGGGAATTTGGGGCGGGTTAGGGTTTGACGGAAATTTGCTTTCGGGAAGTTGTCTAATTGTGGAAAATTTGTCCACTTTTCAAAATAGCCAAAATTTTGTCAATTTCCATTTGTCCAAAAACAAAGGGCGGGACTTAAGCAATCCCGCCCTTGGCTTTATTCAACCCGCCGATTATGCAATTTCAATTTCATCTTCATCGTCCGAAGCAATAGCCTTTATCCGCTCCCATTTGGTAACAAACCGGCCAAGCACATCATCTCGCCATTCTTCCGGCTTGTCTGAGAAGATTTCATCAATCAGGGCGGCAGGTTTCAAGCCCTTAACTTCTTTTAATCTCCCCGCCGGAATCCGGCATTTATTTTTCATCCAGTCCAGAATCAAATCCCGGATGCCTTTGTCATCAGTACCCAAAACACTGGCCCGAGTATTTCCGGCTTGCATAGTACCATTGCGCACTGCGTCAAGCAAGGTTTCGAAATAGTCCACTGTCTGCCCGTGCTTTGTTTTCCCGCTGTTGAATTGATCATTAATTTTTCTAGTCCCATAATTCAAAAGTGTCAAAATACTACTATCAGGCAACCCGTCAATCGGCAGCTCAACTGTGTAATCCAAGCAATCACTTCTAAAAGTCAGCTTGTTAATTCCACATTCTTTAAGTGCATTTGTCAAATTTGTCATTTTCTTATAACTCCATAAATTAAATTAAATCCAAATTCAAAACGACTCGAGCCCGTTCGCCCACCCCGTTTATGCTTTTAATATATACCTAAAAACCTAACAAGTCAAGCCCTAATTTAACCCCGGGGTGCTTTTTCTTGTCCCGGCCTGGTAACAAAATGTTACAAATTATTTCAAGTCAAAGCCACTTCCCACTACCCAGCCCCCACACCCCCCCCAATCGACTCGCGCGTTTATGGGGTAAGGCATCTCACCAAATCGTGCAATTAAAACCTGAGCTTGCTCTGATTCTTTAGCCCATGGCAAGCCAGACTAGCCCTCACGCTAAGCCTACTGCCCAATCCAACATTGACAGGCCGGCCCCGCCCGTGCTATAATCCAATCAATGCAAACAATAAAGGAGGTAGCATTTATGTCAGACATTGCAACAAGAGGGCGGCGGGGTACGGTATTGGATCTGGAATACCTAGGGGAGGTCACCTTGGATGATATTGCTGAGCGCCAGGCAGGACTTCCCAAGCATATCGCCCAGAGCCAGACGCCAAGCCTGAGTCGAATCCGAGGAATCCACCATGAGCTCGCGAAGCTCCTGGCAAGTGGGCTTACTGAAACCGAAGTGGCTGCAGCAACAGGGTATTCCTTGAGCCGGATTAGTATTCTTAAAAACGACTCTGCTTTCAAGAGCCTGCTGGAGTATTATACCCAGGCCGGTCAGGAAACATTTGTGGATATTAAAAAGCAACTGGCCTTGCTCTCAAGTGATATCTTGGGGGAAATCCAAGATCGGCTTGAGCAAAAGCCGGAGAGCTTCAGTCCAGGTGCCCTAGCGGAGCTCGCAAAGCTTGCCCTGGATCGCTCAGGCTTCGCTCCAGTCACCAAATCCGTGGCAATCACCGCAAGTGCAACAGACTTGGCTGCAATCAAGGCCAAAGCAAAGGAATCTCAAAATGAAACCGTTACCATTCTTGAACAGTTGCCATCAGGTCCAAGGGCTGACTAAGGCCTGGCTTGTAGAATCTGGGAAGGAGCCCTGGGGAGGTCGGGAGAAGCTAAGTGGATCCAAGGCGGCAGGGAAGGCATATGAGCGGAAGCTAGTGAGGAGTCTGCTAGGACAGGCTCTTCCCAAAGGCATGCTCCTGCTCTACAACCGGTGGATTGAATTCTGGGATTACTCCGGGCACCATTTCGCTCAGCCGGATATTCTGCTCACCACACCGGACTTGGTGATTTGCCTGGAGTGCAAACTCACCCAGACCCCATTTGCATTTGATCAGCTCTGGTATCTCTACAAGCCACTCTTGGAGAAGCTCTGGCCAGCACGGAAGATCTACCTGGCCCAGGTGTGCAAGACACTCCGGGTGAGCCCGGGCCCTGGTCTCTGCTATTCCGTGGAGGACATCCTGGACTTCCCCTTGGACTCGGAAATTACACCATGCCTGCCAACCATTCATTGTCTAGGAGACCTAGAATATGTTTCAAGCTAATCAACCATTGAGCCCCTCAGAGCGGGAAGCCTTGCTAATCCAGTTCTATAATGATCCAGTGGATTTCATGCAAACTTGCCTGGATCGCTGGTTCTATGAGCCGATGAGCTGGGTGCACAGAGGCTTCATTGCCCTGATTACCAAGAAAACCAGGTTTTTGTCTAAGTATGGGGACCTGGAGAAGATTCTCCAGGGGTTTGTTTATAGAAAAATAGACCCTTGGAATGAATCTGAGGAGACTTTTCCTATATTCCAGTGGGGAGATGAGAGTAAAACCTGGCTCACATTTGCTGCAACTCGGTTCCTGGAAATCATGATGCCGCGTGGAATAGGAAAAACCACCCTCACTGAGGGCTGCTGCGTGTGGCTGGGTTGCTTTAAGGAGAAAAATTTCCCCATGCTCATAGGTGAAACTGCTACTCATGCGGAGAATATCCAGAGAAACATTCGGAATGAATTTGAGGTTAATGAGAAAATCAAGCTGATCTTTGGGGATCTCTCTGGGAAATCAAGCCCTAATCATAGCTGGAATGACCAGCAATTTGAACTCCTGAATGGCTTTGCCATGGCCTGCACAGGGCGTGGTGGCCAGGTTCGTGGTAGGAATATCAAAGGCCAACGGCCGGATTTGATTATCTTGGATGACGTGGAGGATAAGGAAAGTGTTTCCACACAGGAGCAGCTCAGGAAGACCAGGGAATGGTTCTCAGGCGACGTGCTCCCGGCAATGGGGGAGATTGGTTCTAAAGGAGATATTATTCTCTGCGGGACCTTGTTGAGCAATGAGGCCCTATTGGTGACCCTTGGTAAGGATCCTAGTTTCACCACAGTTGTTTTTGGTGCCCTGGATCCAAGTGGAGAGCCTCTATTCTCTGCTTATATGACTCCGGAGAAGCTGGAGGTGAAAAAAGGCTTCTATGAGCGTATGGGGCAACTGGATATTTTCTACCTAGAATACTTCAACCGGATTAGTGATGAATCCACTCGGGCCTTGAAAACAAGCTATATTCAATATGGGCTGCCACAAGGGCAACTCATGGCCTTGGCACTTGCTGTTGACCCAGCTATTAGTAAGAAAAAAGAGGCGGATGACACAGCATTTGGTCTGGTTGGCTTGTATCCGGGATGTCATCTGGGGATTCTTCAGGTGGAGGGATTTAAAGGAATGACTCCGCAGGAGACAATTTTGCATCTGTGGACAATGAGGAAGCAGATTCTGGCTGGGTTGCCTAAAGATCCTGAGGGCTCTCCTTGTATTCCAGTCCTAGTAGGAATTGAATCAGTGGCGTATCAGGAGGCCCTATTTGATCTCCTGAGGGAAAAACAGGCGCTTGAGGAGGACTGGTTCCAGGTGGAGAAAATAAAGTTCAACACTGAGAAAAAGGCCAGGATTCTTGGTACCCTGGAGCCTAGGTACAAAGCTGGTCTCCTGCACCATCAAAAGCAATTCGGAGTCTATGAAAGCCAGATGAAGGATTTCCCCAAGGGTCATGATGACCAGCTGGATGTAGTGTCCATGGCGATTCATCTACTTGGGCCGTTGATTCAATCGACTGCTTCGGTTGGGATTGACAGTCAGGAGGAAGACATATATACTGATTATGATACACCAATTTGTTCTGGAGGACTGTAAGAAATGGAAGAGAAAAAAGGAAGTGGTTTTCCACTGGATGATTTGCTTGACTCAGTGGATGGGATGGAGACAAAAGCCCCTGATGATGATTGGGAAAAGGAACGGCAGGAACGGCAGAGGAAACAGGCAGAGCTCTTGGCTCGTGCAATTCGAGCTGCAGATATGAGCAGCGACTCTGCTGTGGCGGAGACTATTTGTAAGTTCAACAAACTGGCAGATTTGATGAAAGGATACTAGAAGATGGCAGGACAAAATATGGCTGGTGCAATGCAGCCGATTCAACCTATGCAAGATCTAAGAGGAAATGCAGCGATTAATGACATCATTGGGGCCTTGAATCCACAGGAAATGGCCTTACTGGCTCAAGGGCAAGATCCTTTTGGTGGAGACCAGGGGATGCTTGGTGGGCAGCCTGGGATGCCAGCTGCAGCTCCTGGAAATGCACAGGTGCAGGCTCTCCAAGCTCAGCAAGTAGTGGAGAATCTCTACAATGCCTTGGCTGGAATCAATCCGACTGATGAGACTAGTGCACTAGCTGCTAGCTCTATCCAGACTGCAATTGATGCATTGACTGGAGGGCTGCAGAAATGACCCCAGAGGAGCTGAAAGGAAAGATAGCTCCGGATAGTCCTGAACATAAAAGGCTCTTAGGGAAGTTCCTTGGAATGCTTAAGCTCTCCGAGGACAAGATGAAACAGTTCTATAATAGGTGGAACTATCGAGAGCTGCAATACCAGGCTTATGTGCCGGTACAGGACTGGGAGAATATCTATAAAGAGGCCAAGGAGCAGAGTCCAAAGCAGACTGTGCAGAAGCTGTTGCCTACACTAGTAGTGCCCTATTCGTTTTCTACGATTAGGACTATTGTTACTTATCTAACCACTGTGTTCTTGGCCCGGAAGCCTATTTTCACCGTAGGAGCCAATGCTAAAGAATGGATCGAGGCAGCACGGACTATGGAGCAACTCCTGCAATACAATGCTGAGCACTCTAAATTCGTCATGCACTGCACACAGTGGCTGTATAATGGAGAAATCTATGGACTTGGGGTCTTGAGAACCCAGTTTGAGAATCAAAGAAAACGCAGGACAAAGGCTGTGCCGAATCCGCTGGATCCCACAGGAGCACCTCTGAAGACTTCTGTAGAGGAGTTGGTCTATCAGGGCAACACAGTTGAGAACATCGACCCGTTCTTGTTTTTTCCAGATCCTAGGGTTCCTATGATGCAGGTCGCCAAAAAAGGTGAGTTTGTCTTCTGGAGACAGTTTGTAGGGAAATTCACCCTGCAGAAAAGCGGGGAATTTATGCACCTGGATAAGATTGGCACAATGACCAGGGATGGGGAGACACAGAGTCTGCGGAACCTCAGGGCTGAGGGGAATTCTTTGACCACTGGCATGGATGATCCGCTCCTTGGAAACCAGGATACAAGTCAGTTTGTTCAGGTGGATGAAGGAACTGTGGAGCTGATTCCAAGTGAATTCGGTCTGGGGGATTCTGATATTCCAGAGAAATTCCTGGTCACCATTGCTAATAAGAAGCAAATCATCCGGCTGGAGCCTTTTGGAGCAGACCATGATATGCATCCGGTGGCAGTGATTGAACCTTATGGCTTGGGTGGATTTGGGAATCTTGGAATTAGTGATTACCTGGCCCCGATTCAGGACATGATCTCTTGGCTGCTCAATAGCCATATTCAGAATGTTAAAGGAGCTCTGAATAACTCCTTTATCTATGACCCAAGTATGATTAATGAAAAGGACCTCCTTAGTGATAGTCCTAATAAATGCATCCGAGTCAGGCCAAAGGCATATGGTGTGGATGTCTCGATGTATTTCAAGCAGCTTCAGGTGGTGGATTCAACCTCAGGGCATGTCAATGATATGTCTACCTTGACTAGAATCGGAGACTCCCTGAGTGCTGTGAATGAGAATTATCGAGGACTCCAGGACTCAGGTGGCCGGAAGACTGCCACAGAGATCCGGGCTACTGTTGAAGCTGCAACAAGCCGACTTGCCTCCCATGCTCAATACATCAGTGCAACTGGAATGCAGGATCTGGTCACTCAGTGGAGCTTGAATAATCAGCAGTATCTGAGCCGGGAATTCGAGATGCAGGTTCTGGGTGAGGATGGAGCAATGAATTCTGTTATTATTAGCCCAGAGGCCATCAATGGAGACTTCTACTTCCCAATCCATGACGGAAATCTGCCGCTTGATAAGGTAGCCTTGTTTGACATTTGGCAACAGGTGCTGCAGTTTGTTCAAGGGGATCCTGAGATGCGGCAAGCTTATTCTCTCCCAAGGATCTTTGATTTTGTCGCTAAGCTAGGTGGAGCAACTAATATTGATAATTTCAAGGTCCAGGCCATGCCACAGGAGCAGATTCAGGCTCAGGTGGCATCTGGACAATTGATTCCGGCAGGTCCGATTGGTGGAGCACTGCCAAGCGGAGGAACAATGAATGATTTATCCCAGCTGTTTTAAGCTCAAAAAACTCCTGAGGTGGATAAAAGGAGAGCCTAAGCGCTCTCCAGCCATTAATTGGGATCTTCTTTTTGAAACTGTGTCAAAGCCTGGTTTTGATGAGTTCTTGAAATTTTTGGCATTGACAGTAGAAGATAAAGCTTATATACTAACGACAATGAATCTTTTTGATGAAAAACAACGTCAGGAAGCAATTAAAATTCAATACACCATGGCTGGGTTGAATCTTATCCCAATCCTGGTGGAAGAATTAAAGCATCAAGCCGAGGAGAAAGCACGAAATGAGATGGAAAAATAAATTTTTAAAAGGAATTAGATATGAGGCTCCAGATTCAGGGACTGGATATGCTGGAGAGGGTTCTGGAGTAAGTGAGGCCCCTAGTCAGCCTGCTACCAGTTCAGCCCCTGAAGCCTCCTCCAACAGTATCTCAGATGATATTCTGAGTCTGTTTAAGCAGGAATTTGGAGGTGAGCAAGCTGCGGATGAAACCACCCAAGCAAGCTCGGCTCCGGTAGAGCCACAAGCTCCAGTGGTAGAGGAAGCTCCGAGTCAAGAGCAGAGCCAGGAACAGGAAGTCCCTGCTCAGGCTCAGGCTCCTACCCAAGATCTCCACAAAGCTCTGGCTGACTCTCTTGCAACAATCAAGGCTTTGCAGGAGCAGCTGGCAACAAGGAATCAGGAGCAAGATCAAACCAAGGCCCAAGCTCCTGCTCAGGATCCTGTCTTTGATAGTGACCCTGCTGCTTTCTATAACTATCAAATTCCACAAGCCCTTTACAATGCTTTGTTTTCCAGTGAGTCTACACCTGAAGAACGAGTAAATGCTTTGCAAGGATTCGCCAAGGCAATCAGTGTGAATACCCATAGACAACTGATGAATTCCCTGGGTGCCTGGACGAAGGAAAACTTTAATGCAGTGCCTAAGGTTGTTGAATATATGCTGAAACAAAATCAGCAAATCAGCACCACCAGGGCCTCCATTAAAGAATCTTTTTATAAAGAATTTCCTGACTTGCAGAGACCTGAGTTGGGTCCGTTGCTCAAGGCAACAATCCAACAGGTGCAGGCTGAGACTAAAGCTCAAGCTTGGTCAGCTGCCATGCAGAAACAGGTTGGAACTAGAATGAGAGCTCTTTTAGCGAGCTTTGCTCCTAAGGCCACTCCCGCTCCTGCTCCAACTCCCGTACCAACTGCTGTTAAACCGGCTCCTCAGATTCAATCAACAGATCCGAACGGTGCTGAGGCAATTGCAGCAACTTTAGCTTCCATTTTTTAAATAAGGAGAATTAAGAATGGCTATTGCAGGTTTAAGACATACCGAAAACTTCGGTACAAATGTCAGACCGGAAAACTGGAGAGAAGGCATCCTGCTTCAGTATCCTAATGGAGAGTGGCCGCTTTTGGCGCTGACTTCTCAGATGAAAACAGAGAAAGTGGATGACCCGGCTTATCACTGGTTTGAAAAAAGCCTGGATTCCAGACGTCTTGAACTCGGTGCTAATCTGGATACCAGCAGCACCAGTTTGACTCTGAAAGCAGGTGCTAAAACGGTTGTGAAAAACACCCTGTTGAAAAACCTGAAAACTGGGGAAATTATGAAAGTAACGGCTGATCCGACTACTGATACAGCTCTTACTGTTGAACGTGGCTTTGCAAGCACGACCAAGAGTGCAATTACTATTGCATCTGCTGACCCGTTCTTGTTAGTGATTGGCGTGGCTTTTGAAGAAGGTTCCGAAGCCCCGACAGGTCAGGGTTATGATCCGTCTGAACGAAGCAATTATACCCAGATCTTCCGTCGGACGCTGGAAATCACTCGTACCGCAGCTGCAACCCGTCTGCGTACTGGTGAAGCAGTCAAGGAAGCCAAGAGAGAATGCTTGGAATACATTTCTGTTGACTTGGAACGTGCGTTCTGGTTCAGTGAAAAATCCCAGACCTTTGTAAATCAGAAACCCTGCCGTACGATGTCTGGTGTATATCAGCAGATCAAGTCCTATGCTCCGCAGAATATCTTCGATGCTTCTGCCCAGGCTGACGGAGTTGACTATGAATGGCTGGAAGATGTTATGCGCAAGCTGTTCCTGTATGGCTCCAAGGAAAAAGTCGGTTTCTGCGGTGATAACTTCCTGCTTACTATCCAGAGAATCCTGCGGAATGTTAAGAATACTGTTTGGAACATTGATGCAGGTGCTAAAGAATACGGCATGGATGTTACCAAGCTCCGGACTCCGTTTGGTACCTTGGTACTCAAAACCTGCCCGTTGTTTAGCAATGTTCCGACTACTCAGGTTGGTTCTACCACAGTCTACGGCCTGGATTCCTGGTGCTTTATCTTGGATATGACCAAGGTTTCCTATGTGGTCTTTGACAAGGATGACCTGCGCTACCAGCCGAAACTTCAGGATAATGGCTTGGATGGTGAGAAATCTGGTTATCTGGCTGAGGTTTCGATTAAGGTTGCCCAGGCTGAAAATCATGGTATCATCATGAACATGACCAAGGTCAAGGAATCTGTTGAGAAAGTTTCTGTTCAGGGAACTGTAACGACTCAAGCAACTGGAGTTGGTGGTTAAGCTAATCCAGGTTGATTAATAAAGACAGGCTAGTGGGGTCTGGGCATCTGCCCCAGGCTCTGCTTCCTGTCTTTTTCTTTATGGAGAAACTAATGCAAAAATGGCAAGATTTATTTGATGCTATTGAGTTCGAGGCGAATAAAGGTACCTTGTTCAAACAGATTATCCCGGAGAAAGTATTCCAGGCCTTGCGGCAGATTGAGCAAAATTGGACGTATCGCTGGATGGAAAAGATTGCAGAACTGGATATTGACCCTGCTGGAGATGACCCTAGAGTTATTACTCTGCCGGCAGGACTGAAATTAATCCGGGCCCTTAAGCTTGATTCTAATCCCCTGGATGAACTTCGTCCAGAGGAATTTGACCCGTTGGCTACTGGAACTCCAACTGGGTACTTCCGACAGGGAAATCGAGTGATCTGGCTGAGCAGCAAGCCTGAAGCTGGTGGACATATTAGCCTTGTCTATGATAAATTCACTATGCAGGAGGAACTGGATCCGGAGGCCTGGCATCCCATTCTGGAGCATGGTGGAGCGGCTCTGATTGCTACCACGATGATGCTCTTGGCTCCAACAGCAAGGGAACCTTCTTGGCTGGAGCTCTATTCCCCACAAGCAACTCAGGGAATTCATACACTTCATGTCTGGGATGAAGAATCCAGAATGGCTGATAATGAAGTTATCTTCGGGGGAGGATCTGGAGAATGAGTGAAGACTGCAAGACAGAATCTGAAATTGGCTCGGTGAGTCAAGCTTGGGATTGGGAGGAGGGCAAGAGGCCAGAGGGAGACCAGGATTGGTCCTCCACCAAGCAACCAGCTCAAGCATTCCAAGCCACCGCCTGGGCTGGGGATGCTCTGTGGAGAAATCCAACTAGAACCTGTGCTCCGGAGCTGTTTACAGTAGCTCGGCTTGGGACAATTAAACTTGGCTCTTGGGCTAGCAAGCATATTAAAACCAGGTGGGAAGATCAGGTCTGTGGAATCTATGATGCTCCAGGGCTCAGACTGTCTCTTCCCCTTGGTGATTCTGGAAAGACAATCGATCTGATCGATTACCTCAACTCAATCAAAGGCCAGGTCTCTGAAGGCAAATTTCAAGAATCTGTCACTTTGTGGTCTTTGTTCTGGATCTATTTAAATGCTCAAGCAAAAGTAATTGACAGTATTGCTGTCTGGCTATATACTAATAGCAAAGATTCTGGAAAGTTTTCTGAATCCCTGGTGTTTGATTCAAGCCGGTTTATTCAATCCAAAGCTGGGCTCCAGGAGAGAGTTCCCCTAGTTTCCCTGCCTTGGTTTGTTGAATGGCTTCAGCTGTGGGAAAGAATATCCCTAGCAGCTGCACCAGGCTTCATCGATTCAGGAGCTTTCCAGGAAACAAGACGATTTAATTCAGCCCGATACAAGTCTGAATCTGGTAAAATCTGGGAATATGTTATATTCTTCGGAGGTTATGGAGTTGGATCTGGCTATGGTTTAGGAGAATACGGAAAATGATTTGTAAAGGTACACTGAAATTAATTGACTCGAATTCTGGGAAAGTCATCCTGGAAAAGCACAATCGCTTTGTTACAAGTGGCTTGGCTAAGGTAGCTGAGATCCTCAATGGGGAATCTACAGAAGTCCCTAGTCATATTGCAGTTGGAACAAGTAACACGGCCTTGGCTGATTCTCAGACTGCTCTTCAAGGCTCTGAACTGTCCCGACAAGCTTTCTTTTCGCATACTCGCACTGGGAACTCAATTGAACTCATCTCCAAGTTCCCAGCTGGTGTAGGATCTGGTATCTGGGAAGAAGCAGGTATTTTCAATGCAGCCTCTGGTGGAACTATGTTTAGCAGGGCTCTCCTGGGCACCTACACGAAAAAAGAATTGGATTCTATTGAAATCCATTGGACCTATAAATTCATTGATGATGGAGTGGATTAATGGAAGGACTAGCTGTGAAAGGTTATGTCAAGGTTTGGAAAGATGGAGCCCTTATTCGTGAGGGCTCAAATCGAGTTGTGGAAAAGGGCTTGGAATGCCTGGCTAAGCTGATAAATTCTGAATCAGTTACCTTGCCGACAATATTCAGCTTCGGCACTTCCAGTGCCGCGACGATTGATTCCATGGAGGCTTTGCGGGGAACCAAGCTGTTTTCAAAACAAGCAACCTTGACACGGGATACCAGGACCTTGAAGTGGGCCTGGGAGGGAAGTTATGAAGAGGACTCTAGCGTAACTGTTGGTGAGATTGGAATTTTCAATCCAGAGAATCTTATGCTGGCTCGGTTTGTTCCTATTCCAGCTTTTACTCTTGCAAAAGGTGCCACGATTAAGATTTCTTGGGAAATTAAAATAGGAGGATAAAATGGCAGATACAACGACAAGTATATATGCTTTGACTAAGCCTGATAAAGGTAAGCAAGACTGGGATGTGCCACTGAATACAAACTTTGATACAATTGATCAGGGGCTTGCTTGTGCCAGATCTCATCAAAGAGAAGCTCAATTGCCTTATGCTGAAGCTCTTGTTATTAAACCGCAACCGGGGTATACTCAGAGTTGGTGTCAGGTTACTGGTAACATTACCAGTATGTCTTTTGATTGGACTGATTTTGATGCAGTTACAAAACCTGGGAATATGCATACCTATCAGATAAAGCTGCATCCGTCTGCTGGTGTCAGTATTGCATGGCCGAGTAATGTAGTCTGGATGAATGGTGCTGTTCCTAGATTAAATGGAACCAAGGTAATTCGAATTCAATTACAGCATTGGACAGGTGCAAATGCTATGGTTGGTTCCTTTATGGGCTGGGAGGGCTAATCAATGGCTTTGGAATCTGTTGAAAATCCTTTAGGGCAGCTGCCTAATCCATATTCCATAGGACAGGTTTTATACAATGCTGCTAATACAGGCACTGCTATGATTCAATGTATCCTGGATCTCTACCCAGGAACCTACTTAATAAAAGCTGCTTCTGGTGGTGGAGCTTCTTTTTGGGTCTCCGGATATTGGTGGAATGGTACTCGGCAAGGTGGTGCCGGAGGAGTCTGGGAAGGTCAGATCCGGCTTGATAAAATAGCTCGGTTCCAGGCTGATGTAAATCCTCAGAATGGAAATACTGGTGGAGATATGGCAATTTACCTTGATGGAATCAGGCTGTTTTATATAGGTGGAGGCCAGAGAGGTGGTCAAGATGTAGAGGCCTATGGTGGGGTCCTCACCCAGGATGCAGCTTTAGCTCAATATGTAGCAGCAGCAGGAAACCAGGTCAGCATTGCACAGAATGGTCCTAATGGAGCCTGGGATTCAGTTTCTTTTGGTTCCCCGAACCTGCCTAGAAACCGAGGTGTTTCTACTATGCAAACAGGTATGGAAGCAGGACTGTACTGGGGTATGGGCGCAGGGACATCCTCAAGAGCTGGTGCTACTCCTGGTGGATTTTTCCTGCAGCGGATTGGTTAGAAAGGAGAAGAAAATGGTAGCAAATTCAAATCCAGTGGCAAAAATTCATGCTCCTAATTTCTGGGGCTTTGAAAAGTTCTATTGGGATCTGGTTAAGAATATTCCAGATTGGATGAAACGACAAGGGGTTGAGCTAAAGTATGCCTATGGGTGCTTCCCTGGAATGCTTTGGAATGGTGGAAGACCTCAGAATCCAGCCAAGCTGCATGACCTGGCCTCCACTGTGGAGCAGGAGATTCTTGGTTATAAGAAACTAGGCATTGAGCTTGAATTGACTTGTAATAATATCTCTCTGATTCCTGAGGACTTCCAGGATCCTTATTGTAATGAAATCCTTGAGATTTGGGAGAAGTATGGATTAACTGTAATAGTTGCTTTGCCGCAGCTTGCTCAGTATATTCGAAAGGTCTATCCTAAAATCAGGCTCAAAAGATCTTGTGTGGACTGGCAGGATAATAATCCAGGTTTTGATTATGACCTACTTGTCCTGGATCAATTCGAGGGTGGGAATACTGAATTGCTCCAGAGCTTAGATGCTGAAACCAGAGCCAAAACTGAACTGGTGGCTAATGTTGAGTGTATTGACCACTGTCCTAATTTCCACAAGCATCATAAAATCATGTCAGATCTTCAGCGATTTGGTAGGTCATCTGAGTATTTCACCTGTCCACTGCTGAAGAAGATTCCCTTGGTGATGCCGATGTATTATTCTACCAGGAATAACCATTACATTCCACCAAGTTCTTTGTCCAAACTGGCTAAGCTTGGTTATCAGCATTTTAAACTAGTCAGTCGTTGTTACACAGGCCAAGCAATTGATAGTGTTATTAAATACACCTGCCTGCCTGCATACAAATCAGATCTTGTTGCTAGGGCTTATCAGTGCTTTGGAGTACCCAAACGAATTGGTGAACCTGTTGATTATAACTTTTTACTCGGAGGGGAGAAAATAGACGATGACACAAGAAAATTCTTACAAATATGGTAAACTAATCGGCCCGAGGGAAATCCTGTGGGCTCCAGACTACGACCCGGTTCGGAATATTTCTGGGTATGACAACCGGCCTGACCTTATGCTTGAGGATGGATACCTGCCAGTGCACTTGAATCCAAGACCAAGCCAGATGGTTGAACCAGAGTATTCTTATATTCAAAAAGAAGGTTACATTGATCAGGTCTGGGTGGACCACTATGTAGCTCCTACCTTGGCTGAGCTTAAAGCTCAAAAACGCTTGGATATCAACTACTGGCGGATTGAGGAAAGAAAAACCGGTTGGGCTGAATTTGACGGAGCTAAGTTTGGAATCAAAGAGCAGGATCAGAATAATATTAACTCAATGTCTACAATAGCCGGCCTGATGCTCAGCGGCCAGATCCCAGTGCAAAACCAGATCCTCCGAGATTTCGATGACAAGGACCATTTATATGCCCCTGGTCAGATCATTCAAGTTGGCCTTGCTATTGGTGAAGCTGTGAATAAATACTATTCTCATAGCTGGGAATTGAAAAAGCTGGTTGATGAAGCTACCTCAAAAGCAGCTCTTGATCAGATCACTTGGGACTCAATTAAAACACCTGGAGTAAATGCCTAATGTCTATTGATAAATCCACGAAATCAAGCAGTAATCCTAATCCGAGTATCCGAATTGAAAACAAAGCAGGTGGAAATGAAAACAGGGAAGCACCACTGATGATTGCTTCTGGGAATGTTTATCTCCGCCTCGGATTTCTTTTCATGCTTGGCTTGCTTGGGTTTCTCATTTGGAGTCATATTGAACTAATGCAGGTTCTGCAAAGTCAAACAAGAGCAATTATATCAGTTTCTTATACTGTTGGACAGCATGAGAGTCTGATTAAACAATTGGAGATAACCAATGGAAAAGACTGCAAATCTTAAGTTGAATCTCCCAGAGCAAGGAACAGCTGATTGGAATGTTCCCTTGAATGAAAATTTTTCTATTCTGGATAAAGGAATATTCAATGCACTGTTTCCTGTGGGGGGGGTCTATATTGGGACAATGAGCACTTGTCCTTTGCAGGCTTTAGGGATTGGAACCTGGGAACTCATTGCACAAGATAGAGTTCTCCAGGGTTCCAGTTCAAGCCATGCTGCTGGAAGCTTGATTGAAGCTGGATTGCCAGACATTACGCATACACATTCGACTAGTTTTTATTTTAAAGATCCTGCTTTGTCAGGAGGTCCTAACAATGGTGTTGGAAGTGGTGGTGGTTGGTTTTACTTTAATAATCAAAGTAGTACCTCTGGCAATAATTCAGCAGTCTCAGCAATCTACGGCAGATCCACCACTGTCCAACCCCCTGCCTATGTTGTTAATATCTGGAGAAGAGTTTCATAAGGAGCCCTAATAATGAAATATCAAGAAGGACTTGACTCGACTAAAGCTTGGCTAAGAACAGCTTGTAAAGAAGAAATAGAAACTATCTTAGAAAAGGCAGGTCTTTCCGATCAAAAGGCTAGAATAATCCTTCTGAAATACTGTAAAGAAAAATCTAGATTCCACATAAGCACTGATGACAAGGTTAATCTAAATGAATCTGGTGTATCAAAGAAAACCACAGCAGCCTTGAGAAAGATTCATGCTGCTCTTCAGTGGTTAGGAATTCTGGATTAATGTGGCTGAGATTGCTCGGGTGTGAAAATCCAAAGCAATCCCAGCTCTTTTTATTTTAACAGACTCCCTCCTCCCCTCCTCCTACCACAAATTTACCATAAATCACCCACAACAAATTCCTACTCCTATGCTATCCTAATTATGTAATTACAACAAAAGGAGTCAAAACAATGTTTAATCTTTCCTCAATTCTCACTACCGCTGCACAAGCTATGGCTAAGCGTTTTGTAGCTAGTGATTCCATGTATCAGCAATATAAAGCATTCTGTTCTCAGCTTGGTATGGCTGAACCATCTCGTGCTGAATTCGATCAGTTTGTGAATATGTTTAATACTACAAGTCCTGAGGACAAGATGAAGCAGCTGCAAAGCATAACCTCTGACCAGATTTCATCTATTGTCAGCAAGGTTGGCATTCCAGGTGCTCCTAAGATGTAATTATTTCTTGTTAATCAAAGAGGAGACCTAAAATGAACAATGAAGGAATGGGAAGCTGGGGCTTTCTGGCGTTCTTGATTTTCGCAATCTTTGCCTTTGGTGGAAACGGCTTTGGCGGTTGGGGAAATCGTGGAGTTGGTGCTGGTGCTGTTGCTGCTGATATTGGTATCACCAGTCAGTTGGATAACATCCAGGCACAGAATTTCTACAACTCCTTGAATAATGGTATCTCTGGTATTCAGAGCGCTTTGTGTCAGGGCTTTGCAGGAGTCAACCAGACTGTTAACACAACCGCTGCTGCAGCTGCTTTGCAGAACTCCGGGCAAACCAGGGAAATTCTGTCTGCCATGACTGCTGGCTTTGCTAGTATTGGCAACAAAATTGATCAGAATACTATCACTGCCCTGCAGACTGAAAATGCTCGCTTGTATGCTGATAAATCGAATCTGCTCCAGAGCGTTGGCTTCAATGAACGCTTGTGTGGCCTGGAGAAACAGTTCCAGGCTTGCTGCTGCTCTACCAGCAACATGCTTGATCGGATCTGGGATAAAATCAATACTCCCACCACGAGCACTGCGACTGCTTAATCTGATTCAATCCAAGGAAGGGTTCTCCAAGGGCCCTTCCTTATTCTAAAGGAGAACCAAAATGGGATGGTGTAAGAAAATGCTGGAGGAAGCTGAGGAGAAGAATCTAGCATTGGAAAGAAAAGTAGAAGCTCTGGAAGAACTAGTTGAGTTGATTGATTGGGCCTATGAGCAGAATCCAAGCCACTGGCATAAGCACAAGGAAAAGGCAGAATGCCTTGTCTATGGCTGGCATTTCACAAAAGAATCTGCTGAGAAAGCAGTGAGTGAAATGAAGAATGAAGACGGCAGTGCAGGTCAGTACTGGTCAGTCAAGGATGCAGCTGATCTTGCAGCTTCTCTTCAAATTGATTTCAATCAAGAGAAATTCAATCTCTATGATTTCTACTATGTTCTGAATATGGAGCGGAGTGATTACTTCGAGCCAAATGAGAATCCACAAGTTTATATAAACCGAGCCTTGAAGTTCCTACGGGATAAGGATGGGCCGGAGGGTAAGGCTAAGAAATACTATCTGATGCCAAGACCATGATGCAAAGGCTGGGAATTAAAGCTCCCAGCCTTTTCTTTTGCTCTATTGACAGATCACTGAGACTATGTTATAATAGCTTTGATTAAAACCAAAGAAAGAACCTAGTATGGAATATTTATTAGAAATCTGTGTGTCGGTTACGACAGTCCTGGTTGGTGCGGTTATCAAGCAATATTATAATCTAGCTAAGGAAATTGAGCTAATCAAACTCAATATGGCCCAGAACTATGTTACTAATAAAAGCATTGAAAAACTGGCAC
>ERZ779796.5-NODE-5-length-37642-cov-10.3439_pt1 | contig 37642 bp, 59 predicted proteins | sample MGYA00511097_ERZ779796 | MGnify/ENA primary metagenome ERZ779796 (study PRJEB29588, sample SAMEA2154930) | human gut metagenome | biome: human gut; feature: human-associated habitat; material: faeces | place: Denmark | collected 2008/2010 ...
AACATTATATGGAAAGATAGGGAAGAATCCCCTTGCACGAACCCCAATACACAATTGCTGCCTATTTCTGGGATTTGTATCACAGAAGTAGAATCATGGGGGATAATGGAAAGAGGGATATTGAACATTTGGTTATCATCGTCCGACACGACATCAAATGTTAGCTCTTCCATATTTACTCCAGTAACTTCACCATATACTAAAGATACTGAAGAATAGCTTTTCAACACGTTCCTTAAATTATCCCCTAATTCCTGCATTGCAGAATCGAACTTGGAGCTTTTTCTATAACTTAAAACATCCATTCTTCATTTGTCAATTTTGATGAAACATGATATCCGTTTTCGTTGAATTCCCTTCTTATCCCTAATACATACAGATTCGCGCTGTTTTCAGGGAATAATGTATCAGTGAAATTTACATAGTCGAACAAATCTATGCGAGGATATAACAACGTCGTTATTGTTCCGCTATTATATTCCCCCTTTAATCCTTGATACGCATTATTTGCGAATTCTTCCAACCCTTCTCGTGTCTGTATAGAGCTGCAATTCAATCGGATAGGTCTGCCATCCCCTTTATTCCCTACATTTATTGTCGTACGCTTGCCGTTTACATAACCATTTACCGTAACATAATAATTCTCGAATTTCCCGTTTTTAGGAGATACATCTCGCTCTATTACATTTACAGAAGTGTCTAATTTTATGGTTTTTTTCTGGGTGTATTTTAATCCCGTTCCCATAAATAATTTCCCTTCTGGGTCAATGCCCGTATAAATGCCGAATTTACGCATTAACATCTGTGCTGCTTCAAAGGGGCTGACTCCCTGCCATAATTTTTCGTTGAATGTCGAAGTAGCGGTATAATCGGCTACGGAAATTTCTTCATAATCCCCTGTAAGATTGTTATCCGAACGGTATTTCTTGAATGCCTCATTTCCTACATCGCAACAGACTTTCAACCCTTCATATATCGAGGTCTCTTGTGTCCAATCCTTATTTACGACTCCAAATCTCAAAATAAAACATTTGTCCTCACATACAAGAGTAGTCGGGAACCCTGATTTTATTTTCTTTATAAACCCGTCAAATACGAGCATTTTCCCCGCTTCTGGGTCATTCTCGAAATTTATGTTTACCTGTTCCCCGTAATTGATATTATGGTAATAGGCATATACTTGTATATGAGCCCCTATTTTTATATTAAGCCCTTCTACATCAATTTTAGAACCAGTAATTATTTCATCTCCTTTCAAATAGGCAATAGAATAAAAAGGCAACGTTATTTCCGCTGTTTCCGCCAGCTTCATAACGGTGTTTTCGGATACGAAAGAAACAAAGTTCAATATCTTTTTCCCTTCTATCCAGACTTCATTGCCACACCTGAAAAAATTACAATAACATTTCATTGTTTTTCTACAAATAATGTTTGACGCGTTAAATCTACCTCAAGCAAATTAAGGGTAATATTGGTAACTGTAGACCCTTCTTGTGGGTCTATAGTATATCTCGCCAATACGACGAACTGTATCCCTACCTCTTTATTCGTGAAATTATTATATATGGCGAATACCGATTTGTTTTTATACAAATCATTTATAACTGTCGCAAATTTGACTATATCGCCAGCCATTGCGCCTTGATTCTGCCGGAAAGACATAGGGTCATACCTCCCATTGTCGTTTATAGGCTTCCTTTCAAGTTTTATTCTTAATATTATCTCTGCGGGGTTGTATGAAGTCATTTCATATATTGCTGACCCGTCTACCAATTGGCTTTTGACAATATTTTTTGATGCGTTTATAGATAAGCTGTAAGATAACGGCAAATAATAATCGCTTATCCTGAAAATATAGTCATTCTCATTTGTCACGGAAATAAGATTGTCTTTCGCGTTCGCGCTTGAAGCGGAATATCTGGTTTTTTGGTTTATCAATGAACTCTTAACCTTATTCCCTATCCCATTGATATAACCTCCTTCTGATGATATCGGTATCACTGATTTTACGATTCCTACAGAAGAAAATGTAAGGGCTAATGCCGTAGCTGCCGTTTGCTCCGCATCTCTTATCGTATCCCCCGCTTTTGCAAGCTCTCCCCTTATGTTTTGTGGAATAGATACGGTACTTCTGAATTTATCTTGTAATTCAGACCCTGAACTCGTTTTATAATCATTCTCTTTTGTCATGTTAACGGTGTTGCTTGGTTAAACGCTATATTTAAACCTCTCGCTATTGCCTGTGATACATAATCCTCTATTTCCCTCATTATTGTTGATGGGTCGGTAGTATTTATGTGGTTGTCCATGTCTACTATGGACTTGTTGAAATTTATAATCAGAGATTTACTTCCCTTTGATAAATCTTTCATACGACCCGTCTCATCTTTAACTGGAGATACTGTAGGAGCAGGAATAAACTCTTTTGAAGTTAATTCAAATGCCCGTGATAACGCTGTCAAATCAGGGGTATAATATCTTAATCTCTTTATTAAATCTTTTGCCTCCTTTGTCCCTAAATTATTAAGATTATTGAAAAGGTTTTCTATATCATCAGCACTTAATTTTATATCTTTTACAGCTGATGTTAAATAACCGGACTTATATAATTTATCATCTGAAGGCTCTCTATATAAATAATTCGTCCTAAGAATCGTGCCTTTTAACTTACTAATCGCTTGCTCTTTCGTCAAATTATATTCTGGCACTTTAGACCACAATGCAGCCGTAGTCCCTGATGCAAGCCCACCGAGAACAGTCCCCATCGGGCCAGCAGATGAACCCAATAATGCGCCTGAACTAAATCCTCCTATAAAAGAGCTAATAGTAGGATGTTCATTTATCCAGTTTATTATTTTAGTTCCTACGTCTATAATACCGGAAATAAAGGAATCGAAAGCAGATATAGCCTTTTGAAATATTGAACCATCATACCCCTCTCCGAATGTCTTGTACAGCTTAGATAATGATTCGTTTATATGTATACTTGTGTTTGCTATATCTTCATAAAAGTCTTCTAAATACTCTAATTTATCAGCCTCTAAATTTTCTTCAGATAATTGAACACGACCTTTCAATACTCCCGCTCTGGGCAATTCAAATTGTCCTATAAATTTTTCAAATGCCTTTATTAAAGCTTGGGGATTTTCTCTAATAAATGAATATATATCTTCTCCTTTATTCTTTGATTGCGCTCTAAGGTCAAAAACATACTTCTCGATTAAAGGCACTGACTTGAAAAGTTCTTTCATGTCTATACCTTGCCACGTAGTAAGTAATTGTTGCAAGTTCAACCCGACTATCTGCAAATCTCTGCCTGAAACAGCAGAAATCTTAGCTGCTAATTGTCCGAACCATTGGGCGTCTCTTGATGATAATTTTGTATTTCCTACAGTTAATCCGGTCATCGTATTCATCAAAGAAACTAATCCGGCTCTGGAACCTCCTGTTTGCGTAACAATGTCTGTAGCATTACGGAACATCTCATTATATCCGCTCCCTTGTGCTAATCTTGCCATATTATATTGCGAGACATTCGATATCGCTTGTGAGGTTTGTTCACTCATGAGATTATTTCTACCCCAACGGTACAATAATCCGCCTCCGGCTATAGACACCGCTTTTAATCCGACAATCCCTCCTAACGTCCCAATGACAGATTTTAATGCCGGAATAGCCTGTAATGCAGCTTTACCTACAGAACCTATCAGGTTAGCAAAGTTCCCTAAATTCCTTTGCCAACCTGAGTAAGTAAATGAATTTGCAATAAAATTATTTTGAAATCTTTGTCTTGCCTGATAATATCTATCTATATTCCTTAGTAAATAGCGATTATTTGCAAACGGAGAACGATATGCAGCATAATTCATCCTCCGCCATAAATTCATGCGTTCTTCTGGAATATGTGGATAAGGGTTATATCTTCTCCCTCCTGCCGGATTATTAAAGCTACCTCCCCTACCGCCTATATTGTTTGTTATACTTTTTAAGTTCTGGGCTTTCTTTATAGCATCGTCCAGTTTGGCATTTAGGTCTCCCTTTAGATTAAGCTCTATTTGATAGATATTAGGCATATTTTATTTCTTTTTATCTATTTTGAATGGTGCGAAATTCACGTTATCCATTATCCATAAAGCAAGACAATGGTATTTTTCTATTTCTTCCAAAGTTAATGATTTTGTAATTTTATTAATCGGAATATGGAAAAAATGAGAGACAAGAGCTTTTTTTATCAAAAGGGGGTCTGTCTTGCTATATTGTGTTAATTTATATTCTATTTCTGCTCGGGCATCTGCATATTTAGGGTTTTCCCTGCCCGATTGATAAAATTTATCAAATCCTCCTGTACTTGCTCTGAAGAGAACAGAGACAGACATGCAATCCCGTCACTTGAAATCCTTTTTGCTAAAGTCTTGTCAACGACAAATATATTGACGTATTTTATTGCGTCGTTTATCTTTCTCTCTGTCGTTGAATCGGTATTGTCCAATAATGAGGTTATGAAAATAGAGTCCTCTAATTTTGTGCGCTCAGCGTGTCTTATTTCCACGTCTTCTGTTACTTCTATTTCCTCGAATATCCCTTTTTTGTCCGGTAATTTTTCTACAAATGTGAAATTTGAAACTTTAAATGTGCTCATGTGTTGATAGTTTTAAATGTAAAAAGGAGATAGGGGATTATTCCCCTATCTGATTAAATAGCTATTGGTGAAACTGTTCTTATAAGTTCTGTAGCCCTGAAATTCAAGGTTACTAAAGTCTGAGGGTCATTAGCATTGACCTCGAAAGAATCATTGCTAAATTGTGCTCCTGTATAGGTCAAAGCCGTATTAGTCGGGGTTAAATCCGCCCTGTTGCTGAACATGATAGTAACGGTAAGCCCTTCAGGGATATCAGTTAATGACGGTCTCAACGTAGCTGCTATCCCGTTATAACTGTTTATTAACCTGTTCCATTCTCCTGATTGTATAACAAAAGAGCCTGAATAGGCTTTGTTTATACCTTTTACGGAAATAGGAGTTTCAGAACTTATCGCGTAAATCTCATTTACCGACTTTTCTATACTTCCCGAAAAATTCTGCGCTGTGAACAATTGTATAGTTGCTCCATTCCCTAAGTTTATCCAAACTTGGACGTCAGCACTTGATATTATTAGTCCCGATTGGTTTGCCATAATTTTAAGAAATTGAAGTTACAAAGAATGTTGTTACAAAGGCTTCACGCATTGCAGGGTTCGGTACTATACTTATAGTCACTTCCAAAGCTTCGGATTGTATGTAATTATCATCCTTAGCCTTGAAGTCGAAATCTATCGCCCCAGCTTGCCCAGCGTTTATTCTCGGGGTGATATATTGGGCTGTAAATTGTGATATAGCTGAACTCTTAAAAGCCTGTAATATCTGACCGGAAGAATCACAAGGAATATTCTGGTTGATATAATAGGTAAGGAACGTTTGGGCATCATCGCAAACTGCATTGCCGACAGCAACTCTTTCTATCTTGTTTAATGCCATAGTAGTGGCGTTGCATGTCGCCCCGTCGTTGTAATATAACCCCTCTATACCTAACCTGTTACGGGTAAATATATATCCTAATGGGGCTACCAGATTCGCGAGAGTGACGTCATACCCGTTTACGGGTGTACCAGTTTTTGGATTGCTAACTACAGAAGCCAAATCACTATCCGTAAAATATTCTTCCGTAGCTACAGAACCCAAAGCTACATTCCCGATAGATGCAGCTATACTCCGGCTCGCTCTTACTCCCAATACACGCCCTACAGAAGATAACCCGTTAGGAGAAGAACCGGTAACGCAATATGCTACACTTGGATAACTCATAGACGAGCAATCCATAAGTTTAGCTATCTCTGTTGCGCTGCTGAAAGTCCCCTGCTTGATATACGCTCCGTCAAATACACCAACCATTCTGATGCCCAATTCAAACATGTTAGTCAAGAATGTCTGTATCTGCTTGAGTGCTTCTTGGTCTGTCTCATTGTTCACGCCGTCACCATATTCAGGAGCGGGCAATGTCCCTTTAGATTGGCAGAATCCTATTGCACGAGGTCTGTTCTTATAACTACCTGAGATAGTCTTGAATATTACCGGCTGTAATGCCGTATAGAAACTTGCAGTAGAGAAGTTTATGCTTGCCGTCGTTTGAACGAGGACAATCCATAACTTAGTCCCTGTCGAAGCTGCACCGTAAAACTCGCTGATGTGTTGGTATAGCATAGTCTTCGCTCCGTCACCTTCCGCCCATTCTGAAGTTATCCCTAACCCTTCGGCTGCTGATAACGAGGTTATCATATAAGGGGTGTTTAACTCTAAGTCTTCAGGTAAATTAGATTCCGCACCTGCCACATCAACAACCAAACAAGAAATAGATTCGTCTACTTGGTTACTCCCAATAGACGTATCTTTTAATGAAATATGTATTCCTGTTGTTGCCATAATTATTCTTCTTTAGGTGGTCTACCTTTTGTTTTCTTTTCTGAGTTTTTCCGAGCCTCTTTTAACGCATTGAATTCGCTTTCAATAGAACTATCTATTTTAAGCGGTTCTTTCTTGTTCTTAGCGGAATTGTTGGGCTCTGGCGGGTTATATGATTCTAACACATTTTTAAATTCCTCATTGTTCAGAGGCAGGTTATCCATCGTAATTTCCGCCCACAATAATTTATATTTCCTCCGTTCAAAGTAATCATGTGCTTGTCTTCTGGCATCTATTTCCCTTCCGAAAACTTTGCCGTTTTCACATGCATATACTTTCCCGCGAGATTTTACCAATGCGTATAGATACTGGAAAAAGCCTTCTTGATAATTAGTAAGTTCCATATTGTTTATTGTTTATTTTGTGTGTTGGTATTCAAGCAGGGGATTTTGCCCCCTGCTTATTATTTATATTATGCACCTGCTACTGCTGGAGCTACGCCATAGATTCCTACTCCGTCTTTACGAGCTGCACCGGCTCCCATACGAGTATCCATAGACATTTCCCATGCCCAAAGGGTAGGTTCTTGTTTTACGAATACATTTGTACGACCTACACCGATAAGGAATTGAGAAGGCAAGAACCCGATAACGCAACCGTAAGCCTTAGCGTTAAGAGTAACCGGTGTATAATCAGCGTCTATCTTGTGACCTTCTGCTAAAGGTTCTCCATACAATTGTGGGTCAACCACTTTGTTTGTAGTAGTATCATATACACCACATATCGAGCGCTGTGTAATGTTCATGCCGTAAGCCATCATCTGCATTGGCCCGATATTTTCAGTCGGCAAGTTCAACGCATTTACAAAAGTATCGTTTGACTGCAATTGGTTAGCATAGATAGCGTCCATTACTACCTCTGGACGTTCAATGTCCAGATTGAAGTTAGCTTGGATAAACTTCATGCGGAGGCTTAACAAATCAGCTACCGTGAAATCTTTGATATTACCTGCTGCAGCCGGATTGGCTGGGAACATGCCTGCTGAATTTACAGTAGCGGTACCAGACATAGGGACAAAAGTACCTTCCTTAACAGCTTCTGCCAACTGTTGGATAATATAGTTATGTTGAGCGTTCGATACTACTCTCAAAGCTTCAGCCATACCAATGCCTCTCTTGTCATATCTCAACAGATTATCATCGCCAGGCTGCCATGCAATGGCATTTAAAGAGAAAGCATAAGTAGGAATAGCGATTGGGTCGTCGTCATACAAATACTCAGACACTTTTTCTTTAGGCACCAAAGTATCGAAATAAACTTTAGGAGTCATGTTTATTTCTGGGTGTATCGTACCGGCTGAATCTGAACTAATACGCGGGATTCTATCAGCGAATGTGTTAATAGGGAACAACATGCGATAATACATTGCCAGCCACTGTACGGCTACTAAATCCGGTGTTGCCAAGAAATCATAGGTATTGTCTCCGGCAGCCAAAATAGTATCCAATAGTTGCAGAGTAGTTTTTGGAGCTGTCCCTTCAAAACATAAATTCACTTGACCGAAAGAGTTTATAAAATCACAGTCGTTTTTCAAAATAGACGCCAATTCTTTGTAAGAATCCAGCAAGTCATGAACTGGGATAGGCTTGTGCTCATGAGCATATTTCAAGTCAGAGCCTAATGCCATCATACCCATCTTATTCTTCCCTTCTTGAGAAGAAAGATAAGAATGTAAAGTCTTGTATTCTGTCATAATTTTAGGTTGTTGTGTATTTTCTGTAAAAATTCTTGCTTCAGGGTTTGCCTGCAATCTTTCCGCTACTTTTTCAGGCAATTTCTTTTTCAAATCCTCAGACTCCAATTTTTCCTTTTCGTCTTTAGCTTTGGTGTCCTCTACTTCCTTCTTGTCCTCTTCTTCGTCTTCTTTAATGTCTTTGTCTTCTTCTTTTTCATCTTCATCATCCTCTTCTAATTTCTTCTTTGAATTCAGACCTAACAAATCTTTCAAAGCCGAAAGGACTGTGTTTTTTGTTTCCTCAGCCTTAAGCTCTTCTTTTGGAGCTTCTGGCTCTTGGACTTCTTGAACTTCGGGCTTAGCCTCCAATTCTTCCTTTTTTTCTTTTTCTTCTTCCATATTATTTAATTCTTCAAAATTAGAACTTAAAGTAATAAATTCCTTTTTATCACAATATAATTTATATTCTACCGGAATATGCCCCAATTCATGTTTTACCGCATTGGCATTTGAAGGGATAGTAACTAAAGAGACTTCAAAAACATCAAAAGACTTTGTTTTTTTCTCTCCCCTCTCATTCTCTACTATTACTGCATTCCCGCCAATAGATACGGCTCTTATACAGCCTTCATTGTATAATTTCTCATACATCTTGCCTTTTTCGGTAGAAGCGAATACCAAAACCCCTGTCCATGCGTCATTTTCGAGTTTTATATCATCTATCCTGCCGATAGGCGGTTCCCATGACATATGCTGTTCTACAAGAACGGGATTTTTTAAATATCTGTCCCACTTTATAGACTTGTTCATTACCCTAAATCCTCTATCGTTTAGGGATTCATCCGATAATACTTGCCTTACCATTTTTATAATTTTCTATTAGTTCTTCGTTACCCTCTATTTTCATTTGCCGATAGTTCTCTTTCTTGTCATATTTCCCTAATACAATAGTATCGGCAAAAAATGTTTTGTTTTTGTCGGTATATACATAACCTTTTCTTGCTTTTAACTCTGTCATAATTAACCAATTATTGTCCAACCTTTATCTGTTGCCGACTGTTTTTGCTCTTCCGTCAATTTTGCATATACTCCCGAATGTAAAATTAATATCCTTGTTTCTGTAACATTAGCCAATCCGTCAAGTATGCTTTGTATGGATTCATCTCTTAATTTATATGATTGTGAAAAAGACAAATTTTGTTTTATGCTTTCAGGTGTAAATCGGACTTCTATAAGAGAAGTACATCCATTAAATGGATTCTGTTGTTGGGTTGGTTCACATTCTGAAAAATCTAATTCCCCGACAATTGTTTGCAATGAATATCTCCCATTAAATCCTAATGTTATCCGAGCAACCTTTACTTTAGGAGAAAATGTAATTTTCTTCATTTTATCAGGAATAATATTAGTAGCTAAAGAAAATAAACTACTACAATCTATAGCCCTTTCAGGAATGTTTATAAGGCTTACTTCTTCTAAAGATGAACATCCATAAAAAGTATTTGAAATATTCCCGTTTACAGTTATACCTGAACAATCTACTATATTCCCTTCATTTATTTTAGTCAGAAAATAACAATTCCTAAAGCCCTGATTAAGGCTTCCCCATGAAGATGTATCTACATTTACCTCCCTTACACATACATTATTATTAAAATTTATCATATTCCTATTATACGGGACGTATTTCATACTTAATAACCCATATAAGAAGTGATAAGTTGTCTTTTCAGGGAAATTCTCTGGCAAAAATAATACTTTGTCTGATAAGGAGGAAGGTATTTGAACATTACCTTCCTCCTTATACTGGTCTGTTATCTGCCCGCTCGTGACAATCATATCTAACAAATCAGGGATATACTGCCCATAGCCGTACTTCCACATCATCTCTTCTATCCCATAATGGGGATGTATAGGGGTGACGGGATTTATCTGCTTGTCTATAAGCTGCACAGAGCCTGATTTGGCTTTTATATAGGTTATGTCTATGGTAGAATTGTCCACCATGACACATTCGAATTTCATACGCCAGCATTCGATATCTTCTTCCGTGTCTTCCTTGTATCCCTGCTTGATAAAGTTATTCATGCCACGATACATAGGCAAAAAGTTGTTCCCTTGAAGTATATCCTTGAAAAATTCGGACGCCCTCTCCGTGAAAAGCTCTGTCCTTAGCTTATAGGCAAGATTACGCCTCCATTCATAAATATCTGTCTCTCCTGATAGGGTATAATTTACCAGCCTGTCCATTACTACAATGTCTATATTGATGTTGTCCCTTATCAGACCGCCAATATAAACCATATTGTTAGGGGCTGAATCTACGGTTACTACAATAGCCGGCAATGTCGTGTTTACTACTGTCCTTCCGTCCGATACATTAGACGTCAATACGGGTATATGATTCTCTATGACAATATCCGTTTGCCTGAAAAAATCTATTATTTTTTTAGTCAATAACCCTATCATATGCCCTATTTTTCGCTAAAATATGAAGTTTTTTATTATCAATCAATTATTTATTGAAATTTTTGTTCCAAACCGTCAAAATCGCCCTATGTGCGAGCCTATAAGTCCTCGCTCCTACCCCCATGAATTGGCGGGCTGGTATTTGAGGGGGGTTCCTGTATATTTTATAGGCAGGCTGAACCCATCTTTTAGGAGACTTTCCTCCTTCATTCTGCAATTGTGCGTACGGAACGCTGGTTTTTAACCCTGCCGTGTACGGGACATTGGTTATTTTCTTGATAGAATTGTATAACCTCCCTGTCCTCCTTAGTTTTGGATAAGGCAACTTTACACCGATAGGCGTATTGTGCACATCATACATACGCTCTTTCCATTTCTGTGCCCCTCCGTCGTTAGTATATGCCTCTTTCTGGAAATTCTGCTTCGTTTCCTTGAGCATGCTTTCCGATATCGCCTTGGGCATTTCGTCCCTTACACAATTCCTAAGACTCTTGAGCTTGTTTATCATATCCTGCATCGTATCCGCCATCTTTCTTGCTTTTAGGGGTAAAAATGCTCTTTATCTTGTCTACTGTGTTGGTAATCCATGACTTGTTGGTGACTTTTTTGTCGATATCCCCTTCATCCAACCCCACTTTTTGCAGGAATTGTTCGGAAATCCGCAACCCTTGCTTGCTCAAAGTATCCGTAATCTGGATAAAATGCTTGACTGAGATACTCTTGTCGGGAATAATCACTACCTGATAATCCGTCAAATCCTTGTTCTTTATCAATCTCGCCAATTTCGGCATGGTCTGGGTATTCGTCACCCTTAAAATGTCCTTGTTATCTTCGTCAAGGATATTCTTGTACAATTGCATGTGAATTTCCGCCAACTGCTCGGAATTCGTGTTCTTTTCGGTGTTCCCGATTAACGTACTTCCGGTGAGAAGCTGCATAAGCTCGCTTTCCCACTTGTCTACCAACTCCTTGTGAGCCCTGAAAGCTTCGCTCGGAGCTTCAGTATTGACGGAATTTATCTCTACTTGGTATTTCCTCTCCTTATTCGTGGACAATTCGTTTACCTCAAAGGGCACTACCGGTGTGGCTGTAGGGTCATTTATCAATCTGGCGTATTCCGCTGCTATCTGCTGTGCTTCTTCGTTCTGCGCCTGATACCCTATCGTATAGCGAGGATAGGAATAACGCCCCGTCAGAATGCCCCAATTGCGATAAGAATTCACTATCTCGATTATAGCCCGTGTAACCTCCTGCATCAGACCTAATTTATAGTCTTCTTCAGGGGAAGCCTCGAAATAAAACATGTTGTCGTAATCGTCAAATTTAGCCACACTCTGGATATCAAAGGTCATATAACGTATCGCCCTGTTGAACATGTCTATATTCCGCATAGGGAAATCCGTTACAATGTCCTTTTCTATGTCTATCTGCTTGCCTGCTACCCCGCGAATCTTCGCGTTCAACGGAGCACGGCAAACAAGCTGCTTGAAAATGTTGGTCTGCGTAAAATATTTGGAGAATTTGTCGTCTATCCTGCTCATTTCCCCGTATTTCGCCAAAGCATAGAAGTTCTTTTGGGCAGGAACATATCTCTTGTCCAATAAGGACACCAAAAAAGGACTCGACTGTATAGCCCACGACTGCAAAACGCCATAGTAGTACAAATCACTGTAATTTATAGCCCTGTCTATCGCATCTCTCCAGTATTTCGCTGTATACGGAGTGTCATAATAGTTAATAAGATATTTTGACTTAACTACTCCAGTCCCTACAGACTTGGGAATGTAATAAGGGTCTATTTGGGGTGTATTCCAGATTGTCATATTAGCCTATATAATCATTTATGTTCGTTACTATTTTACCTATCGCGTTAGGCTCAGGCTTGTTAACCGCCCCAGTCATGCGGGATGTCCCAGACTTCATCCTGTGTATAGTAGACATCACACTGTTGTACTGGTTCGTGAAAACAGTACTCCACGCAAATGTAGAACCCATAAAGGCTGATGCCGTCAATACCCTTACCATAAAAAACAAATCAGGATGGACATCCTTCATTACCGGCAACATCTCCTCCAAATCGTATATATTCCCTATCTCGCCAGCCAAATAGCCTATAGCGGATACATAGGCGTCTTCCAATGCCGTCGGATTCATGCCTATTATCTCATCACATGTGTTAGGCTGTATCCATTGATATAAATCTTTTATCTCTATCATATTATAAGGACTTTAATTTCCCTCCTATCGCTATAAACATCTTCGTCTTCTTCTGGGCTGGATTGACTATCTTAAGATTCCTCCCCATTAACGAAACTCCTTTGGCTACCGCGTCCGGTATGTCGTCTTTCTTTAACGGACTCTCTTTCCTCGAAAACTCCAAAAACTGCTGCACCGTAATCTCTCCCATAGGAGTGTTCTTCATCTTGTCGTTGAACATTATCCCCCCATTCTTGAACAACGGGTCTAAAGTGGACTCAATGTTGTAAAACTTGTTACCGTGATTGCGCGTGTCCCACTCTATCGGACATATCCACCCCTTTTGCGCCTGAAAGTTAAGCAATGTTTTGTTGAAATCCAACGGAACTTGCTTTTTTTCAATGTATAAACGTGGCGTTATCGGACATTTTACGTATAAGCTATATATGCCTTCCAACATCTCGTATGTGCTCCCCTGTACTGCATACACGTCCACCAACCATATCTTGTCTTTCGTCAACCCCAACAATACGCACGCCTTGTAATCGTTCTTTACACTCTCCTTAGCCGACGGGTCTACGTAGATTATATAGCGTACAAACGATTCTTCTTCCGGCATTGTCCCCCATGGTATATGGTGGAATATCTCTCCCTCCATCTCATCGTAATACTCCCCGTCCAAAAACCTACGCTTGTCTATCTTCGACAAACTCTTCATCGTCAACATGTAACTCGAAGATACATTCTCCTTGTTGTCCTCTACACTGAAATGCTTCTTGTACAACATCGCCTGTATACTCGGGTCTAACTTCATCCCTGTATCGTAATCCTCCTGCAAAAAAAACCTCTTGTAACTCCAATGATTCTTACTGCACGGATTCAACGCATACAACATCTTGTTCTTTACCGGCAACTTCTGAGCTAAACGTGTCAATAACTTACTTACCGGCTGCCAACTTATCTCACTTATCTCATCCAAAAATATATGTCCCCATTCCGTACTTAATATCGAATCATATTTCGACTCACTGTCCGAACTCCCCCGCAAACTCCCGAATTTTATGTACGAACCATTGTAGAATACCAAACTGTCGTCCTTGTTTACATACCGAGCAAACCTCTCTCCCCCTATCATCACCTTCTTGTAATCACTGTACCCCCAACGCCTCGCCATAGAATTCAATACCGCCGGTACTGTCTGCATCAACATCCCATTGTTCAACGACGTAAACGTATTCCGTATTATCAAACAATTAGCCCCGTATCTTATACACTGAGTCACAAACCACGCAAATATCAAAAATGTCTTCCCAGCCCTGCTCGAACCGTAAAACAAATACTCTACATATCTGTCCTCATTCAACAAATTGTATAACTCTATCTGCTTATCGTTTAACCGCTCCGGCAATAGTATCATAGTCTATCTTATCTATTATCTCTATATTCCCCGTATCGCCACTCATTTCCGATTCTGTTTCTTCTCCTCTCTGCTCCTTGATTATCGTCTTCTCCGTCCGGTTGATACTGTCACTCGCCGCCTTGAACACATTCACGTACTTCATGATGACATCTAACTTCCCCTTTAACTTGCTTATCGTTGCCGGACTATCAGCTACTTCTATGTCCCCTAATATCTCCTCCAACTTCTCCCTAACCCCTATCATGTCCAAAAACGCTACCGTCTTCCCAAATGTCGCCCTGAACTCTTCCCGTACCTTGTCGTCTACTTCGTACTTCTTTATCTCGCCACGCTCTTCTATTTCTGGCCTGCGTAGCGCCCGCTCTTCTTTCCCCTTGATTATGTCTATCGCTGTACCCATACAACAAAGGTAATACTTTTAGTCGAATTTCCAAATTTATTAATAAAGCCCGACCCCCTACCTCTGTTTACCCCTGACTCAAAAACAAAACAAAGGAAGTAATAACCTCGCTCGGGGCTGTGCCCCTCGCTTCGGAGCTAACCAATGCAACCCCTTATGTGATTCCGATTCCCAAAGAGATTTCCCGCTTCCTTCCCGCATCATCTCTTTTGCTTCATCCTCGCTTTGCTTTTTCTCGTCTGGCTTCCGGTTCCGTTATTCCTTCTCCTCCATCAGTCGCCCCGCTCTCCTCTCTGTTTCATGTGAAACAATCCCGTTAACATTTCCGTATTGTTTTAACTTAATTCCAAATGAGATATTAACATTTTCACCTCTGTAACGTGTTGTTATTCACCGCATTAGCAAACAGAACTGCGCGCGCACACGCACGCACGTTATGAATGTATCATCTATATGTATATATATACAATTCATATATAGTAATAATATATATAATATATAGCCTCTGCATGTAATTATTTCCTTTCTTTTTTTTCTAAAGAAAACTCCAAGTTATGTTAATAATAAAAGGGGGGTAATATATACCCCAAATGGGCGGGTTTTCATGTGTGGGTACTAAGGGAAACGAAGGAGTAAAAAGGCGACTCGCTATAATGACAGCTCAATATGTAAACATAGTATTCGATATGTTAATATATAGTTAAAACATATGAGATATAATACATTTTTCTGAGAAAAACGTTGTGTAATTTCAAGAAGTTTTGTATATTTGTAATACAGAAAAGGAAATAAAGAAAACGAAATATTAGTAACACTAAAAACATTATCAATATGGAAAGAATAAACATGGAAGAAGCGAGAATCCGAGTAGAATTTCGTAAAAACGAGACGGGCGAAGTAATAAAAAACGAGTGGTTTAACGTCATATCATTTGACAATTCGGACGGTTTTGAGTATGATATGGATGAATTACTAAAAGAAACCGGAGCGGATTATTACGAGATAGTAGAATTTGAAGACATTCCGGAGGAACTACAATTGCCGGATAGCTTACCAAATGAAACCATAGACCTATGTAAATACTTTTATACGGGAGATGATGAATATTTCAAAGAAGCCTTTTTCTACTGGCTGGATAATTATCACTACAAATTATTAGATTCTGACATATTAGACTTAATAGATAGGGCTAAAGACGCTTATGTAGGATATTATGAAGACTTACAAACATTTGTAGAAGAGATGTTCAATGCTGAATTCCCTGAATGTACTGAACGTATAAAATATTATATAGATTTCGATTTATACGAAAAAGAGTTGATGTACGATTATTTCGAAATAGACGGACATATATTTAAACAATAAAAAATACAGCTATGAAGACAATAAAAGGCACTTATAGGGACAATAATTACTTTGAATACGAAGTAAACGGAAAAAAGTATTGGGTACAAGGCGAATTGTATTGGAATAAGAAACGAAATAGACTGGAGCACACCCATATAGGAGTAAGAGGGGGAGAATATTTAATTTATTGGAACTTTTAAATAAAAACATTATGTATACCGTAGAGATAAGCATAGACCATTCAAATTTCCCTGATTATATGCATTTTACTTTATTGAAAGTAGGAAACGAGGAAAGATTGTTTAAAATAGCTCCTATAACTTAGGGACAATTATTACTTATTGTGTTAGTAATGGAATAGATGTAAAAGAATTATCATTTGAAAATAAATTAGTGAAAAATGGAAGAGATAAATAACATAATATCGACAATTATATCAACAAAAGAAATAACCTATAGGCAAATTAATTATTTAATTAGCAAAAGTGAATCTCTTGGGATAGACGTTACAAAAGAGCTGGTTAACTATGATATAAAATTAAACGGGAAAGACGCGGAAAAGGAATTGAAATGGCTAAAAAAAGGAAATAATTTGCGTTTATGTGGATGGAGAGAAAAGAACGCAATTTCTAAGGCTACAAATAAAGATATCATATTTAAAGGGTTACACGAATTCGGTAAAAGTATGTACGAACCATATTATTATATAAACGGAATAGCTTACACCCATGGTGATACAATAAGTATTGTTGGATAAAAAAAAAGATTATGCTAGAAAAAATAAGATTAAAAGAGCTAAACGATTTACACGGGACGTTTAGACATAAAGATGAAATATATAAAATAATCAGCACATTAAAGGACGTTGATTTAATTAAAGGTACAGTTAACAGAGTCATAGCATGCAAAAATAAAGCTACCAGCAAATACAAAATAATAGATGTCGGGAAAAATGGAGATGAATTTGTTTTTGTAGAAACAAGCATAATACAAAAGAACGGAGAAGATTCCGTCTATTATGCGGACTTGACAGACATAAAACTAGCTCACATTAACCCTAAAAAGGTAGAATGTATGAAGGGGCGCAAAATTAGAATGGATAAAAATTCTGAAAAAGAGTTGCTAAAATTCGTTTTTTGTGAATATGAATTGAACATAGGTACTTATCATCCGTTTTTATTGTCAAAAAAATGCTATTTCGACGATTTTTACGAAAAAGATGGACATACCTATACATGTTTCACGGCTGAAGGAATAAAAGGGGAAATGTTCCCTTTCGAGATAAAGGATTATTCATATGCGGGTCAAGACGTAATATTTAAATTTGATATAATATGAAAAAAAAAGATATTCTTAAAGATGCAAAGGAAATATTAGAGATGTTGCCGGATGCTTCAGAAAGTGACAAATATTATTTCAATTTTGAAATAAATAATACTTTAAAAATATTTGCGAATAAGTTATACATATACCCTTCAATAACATTATTAGTAAAAAAAGATGATAAAATAATTGAGTACATTAATGCTAATTCAGGAGAAAGAGGCTACGATAAAAAAGTAGATGAGATAAAAAACGCAATAATAGGGTGTAAATCATTAAATAACATAATAAAATGATAGGAATAATTAATATAGAGTTGCTTTATAGGCAAATAGCGTCTTATTTCATATTTAATTATTTTAATATGGAAGTAGGAACCAACGAAGTATGTATATTGAATGATGAAATAATAATCCTTGACAAATTGTGTAATTTTTATTCAGAAATTACGATTGATAACGGAATAGCAGTAGATATTAAAGGCTACATAAGAACGTGGGAATTTTCGCCCAAATATGTAGGAGACGAAAAAGAGGCAAAGGATATTGCATTAAAAATGATAAATGATTTCATAAATATTAAAGACGGGTACAACATTTATTCAAGAGGATATTACTATGACAACTAAAAAAGACAAATTAAACGCTATTTGCGGGCTTATATTATTTCTGCTAATCTTGATTGGCGGAATGCTGGATACGCAAATACTAGAAGAGCAAAAAACAAAAGAAATTAATAATTACGCTGATACTGTAGAGGTATTTTTAAATGATAGTATAGTCATATTTAATTGAATAATCATGGACATAAATAAACAAATAAAAAACAACGTAGCGACTGTACAGACAGTGAACTACTACAAAGACATAAAGAAATTAGCCCTTAACTCGAGCAATTTGGCGCGGTTTTGCCAAATTTTAGGAGAATCAAAGGGGCGGGCGTTCGTAGAAAACATTTTGCAAGCTTCGTACAATTCTAAGTTGAAATTCTGCAACCCGAACAGCGTAATTTTATGCGGGTTAGCTATTGCAACTACTGGATTATCATTGGTTCCCGCTCTTGGGCAATCGTGTATCGTCCCTTACAAGGACAACGCACAAGCACAAATAATGTATCGTGGATTCATTGAATTAGCTAATAGGACGCAAAAATTAGAGCGTATAAATGTCTCAGAGGTTCGCGAGGGTGATATTGAAGGTATAGACCCGTTTAAAGGAGAAATAATATTGAAAACATATGATTATAACGGATATATAGAGCGAAAAAAACGGGCTTATATCGGGAATATTGCCTATATGAAATATCTTTCAGGCGGTGAATATTTTAAATATATGACAGTCGAGGAGATAAAGGCACACGCTCAAAAATACTCGCAATCTTATAGAAATAAAATGGGGTTATGGGTTACAGATTTTGAGATGATGGCTAATAAAACAGTAGCAAAAAGCCTACTAAATTTATACGGGCCGAAAACGGAGAGCATGGAAAACGCAATTAAATATGATTTTTCGACACCAACGAACGAAAATTTAACAGATTTAGAATATTTAGACGGGACAAATGAATAAAGAAAAAGGGCTAAATTTTTCGATTAAATGGACGAATTCGAGGATTTTTCCTCCTTCACATGAAAGAATAAGAATTATTTTAGAAAGTGGAGATGTTAAAATAGGGGTGTTCCATCCAGAAAGCATACCATTTGTTTTCGGAGTAGACGGAAATGTATATTATTATTCAACTGTAAAATTTTGGCAATATGATAGATAGGAAAGTGTTTAGAAATTACGAAGAGTGGCACAATTACCGGAAAAGCAATTATTTTATTGGAGGACATGATATAGCGGTAATAACTGGTCATGATGAATACAAAACGCCTTTAGATTGGTATAACGACTACCAAAGGGGGCAAGCAATGGAAAATGAAATTAATTATAATACCCAAAGGGGGCAAGCAATGGAAAATGAAATTAATTATAATACCCAAAGGGGGCAAGCAATGGAAAACGCTATAGCTGCTCTTTTTGAAACAGAGTCTACAGAGAGGGTGATAAAAGAAAGCGCGAAATACTTTGTTTTAAGCAACGATAATTACCCGCCCTATATAATTGCTTCACCGGATAGGGAATTGTTTAAATTCCGAAGGAAAAACCGCATTGTCGTTGAAATAAAGGACACATTACGTACTGTAGATTTAAACGACCCCGAAACTTTTCCTAATTCGTGGTATATGCAATTAGTTTGGAACATGGGGGTTGGGGAATATGACGCGGGAATGTTAGTCGTATATGATGGACAAAAGCAACTGAAATGGAGAATGTTCGATTTTGACAAAGATTTATTCGAGTATCTTTTAAACGGGGCTAAAGAATTCACAGAAAATCACTTACTTAAAGGGGTTCCACCAGCTCCAATTAACAAAGAGGATATTTTTAATATTACAAATACCTCTGAAAAAATATCTTTGAACATTTCTCCTGAATACATGGAATTAGTCAATAGTTATAACGAGATAAAAAATAAAATAAAAATACTGGAGAAGGAGAAAGAAGATTTAGAAAACAAAATAGCGTTACTTTTCAACAATTGCAACGAATTAGTATGCGAAGGCGTAAGAGTGGCTACAATTAAGGACTATACACGTAACACGATAGACACTGAGAAGCTAAAAACTGAATTTCCGTTGATATATGAATCAGTAAAAAAAGAATCAAAAGGGAAAACACTTAAAATTTTAAAATTATGATACTAACAAAAATAATTATTTATTTAGTCGTTTTAATATTATTATATTTCGCTGTCCTATTTTTAGGTATATATATAGTCCCATATATAGGCGTAGAGTTTTGCAAGAAATTTTATAGGTTATTTCCGACAACATCAATATTAATATTTGGATTTTCTATGGCAAACAATGAAAACAACATACGGAAATTAGAAAAATTAAAAAAGATAGATAAAGAGGTAACTAAATATGATTTGGCAAAAAAAAGGCTTAAAAGAATAAAGAAATTAAAAAAATAATCGTATATTTGTGGTGTTGACTGCTACCAACAAAGAAGATATTCACGGTATATTACCGTAAAGAGGTTTGTTTTAGGGTAGCAGCTAAAATGGACCTCTTTTTTTATATTATCTACATCATGGAACCTAAAAAATCATTTGTTTTTTATTTGTCGTGGAGAAGTGCAATAAATTTGCTAAATGATTCACAAAAAGCAGAGCTACTAAATGCTATTTTTGATTATGTCTCTGGAGAACCCGTTTTTATAAACGATGGAGGTGTAAATATTTGCTTTGAGTTCATAAAGTCAGACATAGAGCGAGACTTAGAAAAGTGGGAAAATGTAAAAAATAAAAGGAGCGAAGCAGGGAAAAAAGGAGGTAGACCCCCTAAAGAAAATGAATCTGAAAAGCAAACGAAAGCAAAAAAAGCAAATGCTTTTTCTGAAAAGCAAACGAAAGCAAAAAAAGCAAATGCTTTTTCTGAAAAGCAAACGAAAGCAAAAAAAGCTGTTAATGTAAATGTAGATGTTAATGTAGATAATAATAATATTATTCTTACAGATAATTCTACAGATAATAAACAGAATAACATTATAGAGAAAAAAGAGATAAAAAATATATCTAAATATAATTCTACATCTAATAACGATATATTTTCTATCTCTAAAAAAGAAGAGGAAAAAGAGAAAGACTGGAGAAAAGATTTTAATGTTTATTTGTCAGAATTACATGAGGAAGTAGACAAAATACTATGTGATGCAGAATGGATGGAAAAACAAAAAGAATTCAACCCTCCTGAATTGAACATAATAAAAACAATTGAATGCGCTATCGAAAACTTTTGGGGTACTACTGAAGGTTGGGAAAACAAAAAGAAATCGAAAACAAAAAAAATAAACTGGAAAACAACATTGGCAAAAGCTCTTAAAATTCAAACGAACCGCGTTTTTTATCCGAAAAATTTAGCAGGGGGGGCGCGCGGATTTGCAAAAAAGGAGACAATGGAAGAACAAACGCAAAGAGTCGCGTTTAAGATTATGCAGGATATACAAGAGGGGAAAGATGATTCTTTATTCGGAATGATGTATAACAAAAAAGACAATAAATAATTGCGATATGGACATACAGCAAATAAAAGAAGCTCAAAATTACCCGAAAATAAGCGAATTAAATAAAAACGAACTGTTTTTGTTTTCTATGGACATAGTAAAAAAGGCTTTTTTAAGGGTAAATCAAGAAACGACGGACGAATTAATAGAGGTCACAACAAAAGATGTCGCAACATTTTTAGAGGCGGAATGCAAAGCGCTAACCATAAAGGAGTGCGACATAGCGATAATTTATGGTTTATCTGGCGAATTTGGGGTTTTCTATCGTATGTCGGTACAAACTATCATCCAATTTTTAAAAGCCTTTAAATCGCACGTAAATCGCTCTCAGGCGATAATCGAAAAATACGGGAATGTAAAACAATTGGAAGCCCATTCTAAAGATTTTTCAATTGAACAGTTGTCGGAGTTTGAGAGGAATGCTTTCAATGAATTCAAACAAACAAAAAAATTGCCCATTGGTTTACCATGTTTGCCAGTGGTTAAGTATCTGATAAGCAAAAACAAAGTGAGAGCAGAGACTTATTTAAGATATGTTTCCGAGGCTACAATAGCCGTAGAAAACGAAAATAAAAACGAAATACAAAAGCTGATAATGGCGAACAACACTACAAAAGAAGCTGTAATTGTGTACAATGCTTGCAGGAAATTATTAACTGATTATTACACACTAAAAACCAGATGAGATGAAAAGCGAGAAAGATATTTTACTTGAAAAGATGAATAAAGCGTTACAAAAAAGAGACTATGTAAAAGTAACTCAAATAAAAACGCAACTTGACAACTTGAATAAATATGAATTGATACCGGTTAAGGATTTGTTCGGGAACATGACTAAGGAACAGAAAGAAAAAGCGGTGTATGTTTGTAAAAAAATACCTCTTTTCGCGGATTTGCTTTCTCAGGCTGCAATTGAGCTTACGAACATAATACAACAAGTAGATTCATCTTCTAATTTGGTATTAATGAAAGACTTATCAAAAGCTCGCTTTTACGCGGAAAGAGTAGTTAAAATTGTAGATGATTTGAATGATGATGAATTTTCAGAATCATTTGGGGAATTTGCAGATAGAGTAAATTTAGAAATAGATAATTTATTTGAAAAATATGCCAATAAGTGAAGTATTCAATATTGATTGTCTAAAATACATGAAAAATGTTCCTGACAAATATCTTGAACTCGCAATTGTAGACCCACCCTACGGAATAAATGCCCCTAATATGAACATGGGTAGCGGGAGAGGGTATATAAGTACATCAGAAAGATTAAGGAAAGGACGCCTAAATTCTGGAGGAGGTAAATTAAAAGATAGAGCCTTACATAAAATGGCTATAGAATGGGACTACAAGGCGCCTTCTCCTCGATATTTCAAAGAGCTATTTAGGGTAAGCAAAAACCAAATCATTTTTGGCGGGAATTATTTTAAATTATCTCCATCACGATGTATAGTTGTCTGGGATAAAAAACAGTCGTGGGATAGATTTTCACAAGTTGAATTGGCTTGGACTTCTTTCGATTATCCTGCAAAAATAGTAAAATTAGCTAATCTTATGCCCAACAGAATACATCCTACACAAAAGCCTATCGATTTATATGCTTATTTATTAAAAACATTCGCAAAAGAAGGAGATAAAATATTTGACAGCCACTTAGGTCCTGGGAGTAGCAGGATTGCAGCCTATAAGTTAGGATTTGACTTTGTAGGATGCGAAATAGATAAAGAATATTTTGCATCTGCAAATGAAAGATTTGAAAACGAATGTTTGGGAATTATTCAAACGAAAAGCGGAGTATTAACACAGCAAAAACTATTCTGAAATGGGACAAGAAGTTAAAGAAGAGCTATTGAGTATAGATGATTTAGCCCGTAAATGCGGATATTTCACCTCTGATACCTTTATAAATAATGGTTACGGGTGTAACCATAAATGTTGTGAAGAGGGTGTATATGTATACAACAATAGGATAGTTAATTATTGGGATGCAGAATTAATAGTTGTAAAAGGGCTTACAAAAAGGAATATAAAGTGTAATAGGAGACTTTCAAAGAAGTTTATTAAAAAAGCGAGACGGTTACTTTTTTCAGAATATATAGACCTATGCGGAGTGAAGTTCCAAGGTGCATGTTATGCGTTTTCTTGCCCACTTGGTCGGTTAGCCTATCCAGAAGATTTCCCAAAATTCGGGATGTCCCCTGAAGATTGCGGAGATGATGAATATGTAATTATAGAAACTAAAAATAATGTAAAATAACATGAAAACATACGTAATAACATTGTCCAAAAAGTTTATGTCTAAACACCCCAAAGCAGGTAAGCCGACATTTTTTGTTCTTAAATTTATTTCTCATGATAAAATACATACAATAAGAGCAAATTATGCTCTTTGGGAAAAACGGATTAAAGAAGTTCAAGAATGTAGAGCGATTATTTCTATTAGAGTTTGGAAAGATAAACCGTATAGAAGCCCTCAAGTTGAAATTGCAAAATTATCTTGTATTGATAATGTAGGTATTCAAAAAATGGAATTCACGTCTGATTTGTCAGAATGTATAATTGAAGGTAGACATTACAGTTATTGTGATATTGCTAAAAATGACGGATTATCGCCTGAAGATTTTCTTTATTGGTTTAAAACATCCGAAATAGATGAACCATTGGGGATTATTCATTTTACTAAATTCAGATATTAAATGGCACGATTAAACACGGAAAGACAAAATAAACTCGAACCTATCAGAATGCGAACAGCAATAAATGAAATACAGAGATTAGGGCTAACAACCCTTAATTGTACTGATAAAATGATAGAGTTCGAGTACAAGGGACACAGCATAAAATATTTCCCTTATTAAGGATGGACAACTGGAAAGACTATTAAAGACGGTAGAGGATTAATGAATTTAATTAACCAATTAAAATAATAACTTATGAAAATTAAAATCGATATAAAATCAGTTTTTGGTAATGTGCTATTTTCTTTCGAGAAAGAGAATAACACAATTAAAGATACATTAGTAGAAGCTAATTTGAGAGGCGCTGATTTGATAGGCGCTGATTTGGAAGACGCTAATTTGAAAGGCGCTGATTTGAGAGGCGCTAATTTGAGAGGCGCTAATTTGATAGGCGCTGATTTGGAAGACGCTAATTTGAAAGGCGCTGATTTGAGAGGCGCTAATTTGAGAGGCGCTAATTTGATAGGCGCTGATTTGAGAGGCGCTGATTTGGAAGACGCTAATTTGAAAGGCGCTGATTTGAGAGGCGCTAATTTGAGAGGCGCTAATTTGATAGGCGCTGATTTGGAAGACGCTAATTTGAAAGGCGCTGATTTGAGAGGCGCTAATTTGAGAGGCGCTAATTTGATAGGCGCTTATTTGGAAGGCGCTAATTTGAGAGGCGCTAATTTGATAGGCGCTGATTTGAGAGGCGCTAATTTGATAGGCGCTGATTTGGAAGACGCTAATTTGAAAGACGCTAATTTGAGAGTCGCTGATTTGAGAGGCGCTGATTTGATAGGCGCTAATTTGAGAGTCGCTGATTTGAGAGGCGCTGATTTGAGAGGCGCTTATTTGGAAGACGCTAATTTGAGAGACGCTAATTTGAAAGGCGCTGATTTGATAGGCGCTTATTTGGAAGACGCTAATTTGAAAGGCGCTGATTTGGAAGACGCTAATTTGAAAGACGCTGATTTGATAGGCGCTGATTTGAGAGGCGCTGATTTGAGAGGCGCTGATTTGGAAGACGCTAATTTGAAAGGCGCTGATTTGATAGGCGCTAATTTGAGAGGCGCTGATTTGAGAGGCGCTTATTATTCAGAACATACATCTTTCTTGGCATATCAGTGCCCAATAGAAGGAAGTTTTATAGGGTGGAAAAAATGCGGGAGATATATTGTAAAACTAAAAATATGTGAAGACGCAGATAGAAGTTCCTCAACGTCTCTAAAATGTAGATGCTCAAAGGCGGAGGTATTGGAAATACAAAATTTAGACGGGAGTAGAGCAGGTATAACCGAAATATGTTCCGATTATAATAAAGACTTTATATACAAAGTGGGTGAAACAGTTGAAGTAAAAGACTTTGATAAATGCCGATGGAATGAATGTTCAAATGGGATACATTTTTTTATAGATAGGAATGTGGCTGTAGCTTATATAAAATGACTATGAAGAATTTTTTAGGTGGAATTAAAAAAGCAGAATTAAAAATTATCGTTGCTGGGGAATCCGGCAATCCTGAAGAATTGATTAAGTCTGCAATATCTGTTACACAATTTTTAGAAGCAAAAGGATTTGATGCTGTAATAAAATTCTCTTATAAACAAACTGAAGACTGGATTAACGAACATAAATTGGGATATGTAACTATAAATTTTGAGAAATATGAATAGAATGAAAATTACTTTCGGGATAATGTCTAATAAATATCAAATAGAAGCATACAATAAGCTTGATGCTTATGCTGCTATGGCGATATTCTTTAAACGCGATTTACCATATGTACTTTTATTTGAGCCTTATGAGATAATAAGAGATAATTGGTTCCGTGATGAAAAAAAATACCTTGAGCTATTTGGCGAAATAAGTTTAAACGAATATCTAAATGAACATCATGATAAAGTAAAAGAAGCATATTTAACTATAAAAGAGATATGAAATGTCATTACATATATACCGAAGAAGGGGAGAAAATATTGATTCCTGAATGCATGGCGGTTGCTGTTTCTGGGAATATAGAGGATTGTACATGTAAGAGCTACTCTTTTGCGGAATTCGAGAAAGAGAAATACAATGAAGCTTTAAAAGCTTTAAAGAACGAGATAAAAGAACTTGAGGAGTTAGTGGAATACCAAAATAAAATAATTGAAAAACTACAAAAAAGGATATGAATTATGGGAACAACTGGAAATATAAATATATATGATGGCTTTAATTTCTGCACGACATTAGAGCAGTCAAAAAGTTTATTAGAACTTGGGCTTAATCCTGAAACTTCGGATATGACATACTTAACGGGTATAAGAGACGGAGAAGAAGAAATATATGGCATTTTGCCATATAAAGAATTAGAACCTGATTGTAGGAAAGGCAATATTTTATATAAAAATGTCCCAGCTTGGACATACTATAAACTATTAACCCTTTTGCCTAAAGAATATATATTATTCTCTCAGAGAAGCATTGGAATTAATATCCCAACAGAAAATATCATATCAGTAAATTTACATGAAGGAGTAGAAGGATTATTAACCATTATTAAAAATGAAGAATTTATCGAGAGAATTAATAAGGAATTTTTAATAAAAGAAGATAATAATACAGTAAAAAAAACTTGGCATCGTGTTAAGGAAAAATTTCCTCCAGAAGGAGAACAAGTTTTAGTAAGACTCAAAAATTATAATTATAGCCCAAGGATAATGTTTTACAGAAAGAGAGATAATATATGGGTAGAAGAAGATGATGTGTATTTTGATTGTTATGTAAATGGAGATGATTTATGGACGCTAATACCTGACTTGGAGGGCTGAATTATGGAATATGACCAAACTCAAATCCTCTCAATGAGAGGGACAGATAACAGTAGTATACATCTCAACTTTGTAGATAATGGATTAGCAGTTAGCGTTGTCACCAAAGGGGGATTTCAAGGAGATTTTTACTTTGATGAAATAACATTAAAAATGTTCGCTTATGCCTACAAAATACATTGTGAGAAAATCAGGGAACTAAATGAAAAAGAAAGAAATCCCTAAATCGTGCGACTGTAGAAATTGCAAAAACGCAGGAGAAGCAAAAGACTTCATGGTGTTTTGCAGTGTCTTAAATATATATCGTTCTGTAGGAATTAGACCTTACTGTGTAAAATTTAAAAATAAATAGACATGGCAGAAATAGAAAATGTAGTCATAATAGATAGATTTGATTATGACGAACTGGTAGAAAAAGCAAGGATGACAGATGAAGAAATTAAAAAAGAAGCTGAACGCATTTTTATGCAAGAAAATGGAGTCCTTGTAAGAATTGAGTTTAACGAATATCCCAATTCAAAAAACTTCACAGCTCCTATTGGATTTATCAGAGGTGGAGAAAAAGAAGATATTTATAATGCATTAAATGATATTGAACAAAAAATAAAAGAATGGATGGACGAAAATTTTAGACTATACACAAAAAGATTAAGGGATAAAAATATTACTGAAAAGAATTGCATCGGACTAAGTAAACGGGTGGTTAATTTAGAAGAAAGGCTCAAACTTTTAAAGATTAAAAATACATACTTATTATCTTATGCTGTAATAATATCTATGATAACTATTTTCTTATTATGTAGAATTTAAAAATAAATTGTATGAAAAAGTATATTAGACTAAACCATTATTTTTATAACGATTCAATCAGTTCAATAGAGACTATTCGCCCTGTACTAATTGGCATAGATAGGATAAGAGTTGTAACATGCTCTGAGACTGCTGGTAGCGTCATATGGCTTGACAACGGAGACAATATTAATGTACTGGAGAATATAGAAACAATTGAAAATTTGTTGAATACTAAAGAATAATATTTATAGCCTTGGACTGGCTTTGTAAAATCCATTATAAATATGACAAAATACATTAGAACACAAATTGTTAGTGCCAAACCTATGTCGTTAGGAGAGTTTGTCAAACATTCAGGTTTTAACCCATATGCGAGTAACCAGAAATTATGCAATAATGCAAAAGAAGGATATATCGTAGAATATGAAGATGGACATATATCTTGGTCTCAAAAAAATGATTTTGAAAAGGAATATAAAGTTGCAAATACGGCTCTTGACAGGATGCATATTGAATATGATGAACTAATGGAAAAATATAATAAATTAGTCATATTCCTTGGGAGAGAAGATGCTATTTCAATAGCGGGTCAAGAACAGATTGATTTAATGCAGATTCAAAAAGAACAAATGCATTCCTACATTTGTACTTTAAATGAACGTATTAGGTTAATGGGAAAATCTATTTAAAATTTCTAATAAGCCTTATATAATAGAGATATAAGGCTTATTAAAAAACTTGAAATATAAGAAAATGATACAGACAAGAATAAATCACGCGGACATCTCTTGGGAAGAATTCCCTATTTTAGCGTTTAATCCAGATTTAAATGTTATTATTATAGCCTTAGAAAATGGTGATTATTTAAAGGGAACTGTAGTCAGTTCTGATAACCCAGAACATCCAATTGGGGAATACTACGAATATTGGGAAAAATCCCAATTTTGTCCTTTTGAAGATGAAGTAATATTAAAAAACAAAAGCAAATGAAAAAGATACTCGGAGCGCACAACGCAAACACATATCTGGAACCACGCAAATGGTGGATGAAGCTGATTAACTTTACGTCAAAATGCCAAAAATTGCCTATAAAAAAACAATTTGAGTATGGGGTAAGATACTTTGACTTCAGAATAAGATATGATAAAGAATTAGAACTGTTTTTAAATTGTCACGGGCTGGTAGAATACACTACCCCAGCAAATCAGACTGTTTTCCTTTTATCTATTTTGGCATCTGTAAAAGAAACAGAAACAATCTATATTAGGTTTGTGTACGACGATACATTTAATAATAATATAATAGATGATTATAATTTGTCGAGACTATTTAGGGAACAGATATACCCTATTTTTAAACATTGCGATAATATTATTTGGCAACTTATAAAAAAATCTTCATGGAAACATATAGATTCCAACAATAGACCTCAACCCACAATAGTGGATTGTTTTAAAAACTACAGAGACTATAAGTGGATTCCTTTCCCGCAAAGATATATATCTAAACATAAAGAACATTATCAAGAAATCATAGATAATACAAAGGTCGAAAAAGATACAGTATTCCTATGTGACAGAGTAGATTTATTCAAAATAAAATAATATGACAACAAGTAAAAGAACATGGCAAAGATTCGAGGCAGCAGTAGCAGCCCTTTTTGGAACTAAAAGAGTCCCTCTTTCCGGTAGCAATTCAGGACATAATACTCACTCCGACTCTATGCACCCTGATATTTACATAGAATGCAAACTACGTGAATCGTTTTCGATATGGAGATTATTCGATGATACTTCTAAAAAAGCTAAGAAAGAGGGGAAAATACCTCTTGTAGCTATAAAGGAAAAAAACAAAAAGGGATGTTTATTTATTATAAGTCCTGATAACTTAAAAGAGTTAGCGGATTTATACAATTCGGATAAACAAGAAAATGAACGAGAAATATACGTTGAATTATAAAATTTAATATATTTGTGTATGGAAATGATTGTTATTGAAATAGATTTGAGCCAAATCCCCTCGGATAAAATAAAAAATTTCCTGCGGAAAAATGGGAATGAAGCCAATGTTGTTAAGCTATGTGCATGTAAACGTAAACAGCCAGACCCTTACGGAAGTGACATTACAGTTTACATAAATCAAAATGCAGAAGAAAGATTGTCAAATCAACCTAAAATATTCTGCGGTAAAGGAGTTGAAATAAAAACAAATAAAACAGAGACACAACAAAACAATAATAGTCGAAATAATAATAATGATGATTGTCCTTTTTAAAATATAAATCATGGAAACAGAGGAAATTCTAAATATTATACAAGCGTCATTAAAAATATGCGCTGAGAATATTAAAGCCCGTCACTGGACTATGGTAGGGCACGACTTTATGACTTATCATCCGTATTTTGACGAAATAAACGAAAAACTAATAGATTTTGTAGATGAAATTGCGGAAAGCACCGTAGTAACCGGAGGAATACCGCCCTATAATTTTGAACAATATTTAAAATTTTCCTTTATAGAGCCTATTAAATTTATTCCTTCTCTTGAAATGATGCTAAAGGATACTATATCAGAATTACAAAAGATATATGATTATATAAATGATAACTTCAACCAATTTGACGATACAACGGCAGATTTAATGGTTAAAATAACAAGAAAAATAAGAGACAAATACCTATTCTTCTTAATCCAATCTACCAGACTTAGTTTTAGTTAAACATATAATTCTTTTTATTATTCATATTTTTTGTAATTGATTCCCGTTTGTTTGTGAAAATAGACGGGATTTTTTATATATTTGTACATATCATTAAGTACAGCATTTCGGAAAACAGAAAAATTGGCAAATGAGGCTCCCCAAATTGTGAAATTCGGGGAGTTTTTATATATTTGCATAGTGTTTAATATTCGTATGTATCTACAACGGTTTGTGAAAATAGTTGTCACCACTTAATTTTTTTCATATTAAATGATAATGTAGAAAAGGCTACAACGAAAGTTGCAGCCTTTTTTTAAATAGCATGAGAATATTTCTATCCTCTATACTACCAACACACTAAAATGTTAGAAAATTCCATTGTGCACCAAAACCGAGATATGGAGAAAATTTATTACAAGAAATGGCGTAACCATATCCGGCCTGCAATCCTAAGCTGAAGTGGCTTTTCTTTTTTTTAATATGCGTTTCAGTTTTTGTTATGGTTAAATACTTGACTGGAGAATAAACCTCTATCTTTTTAGCCTCTACCTTATATCCGGTCATACATATTGAATATGTAGAATCTTCAAAACAGTATTCAGATATCGGTATTTCTACTTCTGCCGGCTTAGAAAGTTCAGGAACATACAACGTGTCCCTGATAGTCTCCTTTATTTTGATGTATTTTGGAATCAAAAGCGTGTCAATGATAGTATCTACCCTCGTTATCACGAAAGTGTCTGTATGAGCCTCTATTTGGGGTGTATTGGCATGTTTGCCTATGACATAGCCACAAGCAAAGGACAGAAAGAGCGAGAGAACCAATAACACCCCAAATTTCCTCATTTCTTAAAATATAATTCAGATTCTGCCTTCCTTCTCCTTACAAGTCCTGAAAGCACTTCTTTCCCCGCATATATCCATTTCTTGAACTCATTAGCGATAGTAGGGTCATTCGGATTTAATTTCACTTTACGCAAAAGTGTAGAATCCGAAAAGTTCTTCACCCCGACATTATAAGTAAAAGAGACTAATGCGTCAAACTGGTTTTGTGTCAATTCCACATCCATAGTTGAGCCGGATACTATATCTACGGCATTAGAAATATCATCTAAAAGAAATTCCGTTGCTTTAGCCTCTGTTATTACATCGCCTTCTTTTACATTATATGTATGCCCGTACCCGATAGTCCATACTCCGGCTGGACACTTATATGCAACCAGTCTTAACCCCTCAAATTCCTTTATAAGGTTAAGCCCCTTTGCTCCTATTTGATTCAGATGCTTCATGTGTTTCAAATTCTTTAAAATATGGTATTTTCTTTACTATCTCAAAGCTTACTATATAATGTATAAAAGATATTGCCCTATTATTCGGAAGCAATGATTTTATGTTAGTCAGTATGTTCAATGAATAAAAATACGTGACGATTGCTACAATTGCCGATATGCACTGTAACGCCATTTCTTTATTATGGAATTTATTACCTATAAAATAAACGCTCCCTACTAAAAGATAAAACACTAACATCTCACATAAGCAGAAGTAAAACTTTTTGCATTTAAACGTTTTCTGTTTTACAATGATATCTTCTATCAATCCTATTATAAAGTTTATCAAGAATATATAAGCGATAATTATAACATAATCATATATAGGGGCTATGTAGCTTATTACTACAGCAAATAAACTCCCTAAAAATCCCTGAAATCCTCCCGCCTGATTCTCCATAATATTATTTCATTAAAAATACAATCACATTAAATATAACATTATAAGGTTGTGATATACTATCTGCAAAAATTGTAACAGAATTAGTCCCATAATTATATTGAACTTTAGGAAATATTTGGGTATTACTATCATTTAAATTATATGCGCTTACTATTACTGATTGTATTTTTGCTCCAGTAAAATTTAAAGACATTTGTGGATTATTTGAGCCTCCAAATGTCCCGCTATTAGGAATATTTGGCGTTTCAAATAATGTTTTATTATTTATCTCCTCATTAGTTTTCTCTAATTGGGATGAATTTGCGTATATTGCATATTCGCCTAAGAAATAAGGAGTCAGGTTAAGTTTATCATCAGTAACGGCAAGTGCAGCAATTTTCGAGGAGTCTATGCTATAATCTATAATTTTTTCATTTGATACTGAACCGGATTGTAGTGCGTCATTAGATATTGAGCCTAATCCAATGTTCCGTTCTGTTACTTGATAATCCCCTATTTTAGCCGAGGTGACGGCTCCGTTCGCTATATCTGGAGTCGAAATAGTGCCGTCAGCTATCTTTTCGGAGGTGACGGCTCCGTCAGCTATCTTTAGGGTTCCTACAGCCCCATTTGCTATGTCTGATAAACCTATACTTGACGGTAATACCAGATTCGCCCGCCAATCATATGTGTGATAGAATGAATACCCGTCCATACCTACAGCCCATGTTAAGTCGATTGTAGCCACTTCGGATATTCCTGTAGGTTGAGTATTGCTAAATAATGCTCTTTTTATAGCTGTATATTCTTGCCCTGTTTCTGACGAACGTTGTTCTACATCGCTTAACCATACATATACAGTCGCTCTATTTTGTTCTGCAACAGTAAATGTTTTATTGCAGGTCGCAATTATTATAGTCCCTGTAGCTAATGACGGTAGAGATGAAGAGGTTTTAAATATAAGCTGGGTAGTCCCAGAAGTAAAAGTAGCCGAATCCATCTCATTAGACATACTAATATCAATGAATTTGTAATTACTTGCCCCTAAAAATATCCCTAATGCGCTTTGCCAGTTATCAAATGCGCTTACTAAGTCATTTATATAAACAAGATTGCCATCATCGTTTATATATGATAATATTGTGTCTTTGAGCATATTGTACTGATTTTAGTTTATATTTTATCCCCCATATTATTAATGAATCTACAGTTTGGGTAAATTCTGAAAATGTATCTTTATTTTCTTCTAAATAAGACGGGTAATTTATAATTACTCCTGTTGTCAAAGATGAAGTATATAAATATGACTTTCCCCCAGTCGTATAGTCTTTATCGCTCCAATATACTTTTTCGCCAGCTTCATAATCTGAAGGATATAGATATACTTTATTTGAAGTGATATTTATAGCCTCTATATGCCTCCCGTCAGGGTCGTATAGGTCATTAAGAATATCTATTACTTGTTGCTTCCCATATTGGCAGGCAGCGATTTTATATGCCCGTTGCCTTTTTGTATTATATTCGTTCCAGAGTAAGATAAAAGGATATAACAAACATAACAACAGCTTATAGAAGTTGTTCAACCGGTATTCATTATTTACCATATAATTAGGTCTGTTTATCTGGTAAATAAGTTTAGGTATATTTATTTCTCTAAACGGGAACATAGCTAATATTTAAATCCTCCGCAAAATTAAAATATCCTGATACTAATTTTATCCTTCCATTTTCCGCATTATATGTCAGTGAACCATTTGTAGAAACAACGTCAGGGATATATGCTGCTTCAACTCCTGATACTTCTTGGAAGGATTTTTCTAAATCGTTTATGAACAATGGAGCGCCTAACACTATATTCTGTTGTATAGTCGTTTTCATGGATTCTATATCATTTTTCACCTGTGCAAGAGAATTGCCGGCACTGTAATACACTGTCATGCCTTCAGGGAATGTTAATATATCCGGTTCTCGGCTCTGTATGAATAGATTGAATCCCAATGGTATAAAATTTTCGTAGTAATCTTTGAATGCCGTAAGCTGGTCTGAACTCAAAGGAGTTAGATTGCCTGTATTGTCGGTAGTAGCTACATTTAATATTATACCTCCTTCAGACGTCGATACTGTAGCCTGCTTTATAATCCTGTTATTCTCGTTTATAGGATTATACCCCATTTCTTTAGTATCATTATCCAAAATTACCAGATTATCCCCATATTGGAAATATAAAGCCTTATCCAGATAATAATCTTTACGTGTTACTCTTAGACTCCGAGCTGTATTGGCTATATTATCTTCTGAAAATAGTATCTCATTGGCTACTATATTGAATATAGTAGAAAGAGCGTCTACAAGACGCATCCATATAGCAGAAGCAGAAGTGTTTACGTTCTGGAATAAAGACTGTATAGCTATTATTATTTGTTGTCTTAAATCTTCCATAATTACTCCGTTCTTAATCTATATAACTCTGCATCTATAAAAAACCAAACTTGGCTTGCTGACGGATTGTTATTTGACGCAAAAGCCGTAATAGTATAAACTATCCTATCGTTGGTATTTGCACCGAAATCAGTAGGCTCAAATGCCAAATCTGTCATTAACGGGGGAATCCCGTTATCCGTCACAACTTGTACTTTTGTAGTATTGTAGGGTACTGCTATTTTACATGTATGGTTATTGTCTATCAAAAAATCTGAAGCCTTTAAATTAATTACGGACGTAGAAGCCGAATAAACTCCTAATATATAATCGCCTGGCTTTGGATAGTCGAAAACATTAGCGGTTTGATATTTAAATGAGCCTGTCGGTATACTATCTTTAATAGTATCTACATTATAACTCGTTAATTTGAAAGTATAGGTACTACTTGACGAATTATATGTAATAACTCTTAACGTAATAGTGTTATTAGATACATCGACAAAACTAACTGTATTTGTCAAGTTAGACGTTATTGTCGCTACAAATATTCTGTAATTGTTTAATGCTGCTACACCTGAACGACTATATACAATATTAGCCGAGCTTACTTTAGATACAAAATCAGTCCATCCAGAAGAGACAGAATTAATTACATTGGATATAGCTGCTGAAGAAGAACCATTAGTAAGATTTATAAATGAGTTAGGCATTTCCAACATAGTAGGTCTACCCCCAAATTTTGTTTCCCCGAATTCATTTATAGCATTTACCGTTGTAAATGCAGAGGCGGAGACTTGTATAGGCTCATTCCCATTTAAATCGCTCTCTGTATATTCTGATAATGATGTTATGTCTACATATTGTACTGCCATATATTTAAGATTTAAATACTCCTAATACTTCTTTCCCGTTCATGCTATATACCGCCCTTATATCTCCCATACCCGTAGAATGATAATAAGCTACTTTGCAATTTTCGCTTTTTTGAACCAAATATAAAGTATCTTGTTTATTTCCTACAGTAGTTTGGAATATTACTTCTTGGTCTCTTTGCTCAAATGTAGCATTTATATCTGAAGTAATCTCTACGCTTTGAGATTTTTTTTCAGGGTCATAGGCTACATAAAAATATCCTATACCGTCAGACCACTTTTTTTGTTTTCTAATTATAGCCATATATACAAAACTTTAAATTGCCCCCCCCATGAATTAACATATTTTTGCATACATGAGAGGGACAAACATAATATTAAGATACAGTAAATGTCGTGTTGGTTGTAACTTGTACATTGACTGCCGAACCATCTTGTGGAACTGTAATCTCTGCTGGGGAAACTTCCAATCTTGCAGCTCCTGCACTCTGTGTAATCGTTAATGTCTGTTTTACAGATTCGGATGAACCTTGGATAGTAAATACCTGTGTTCTTGTCCCTATAGTATCATTCAACACATAATTAATATCTATTGAGAATTCGTACTTGTGGTCAGCCCCTGGGTCTCCTGTGATTGCAACACCATTAGTTGCAGTTATACTCCCGTCTGCTGTAAATTGTTTGTCTCCTAAGTCTTCTTCAACAATATCACCACTCTCTACACCGAACTCTAACTTAGGGCTGTTAGATACTCCTGTTATTGTAACTTTACCAGCTGTGGCAGGAACTGTTACTCCTGTACCTGCTTGTTCTAAAGTGATAAACTCTGGTGCAGCAGCTAAATTTGCTGTTATCGTTTTGTCTGGGGAAACTCCAGCCGCTTTAACAGTAAAAACGGATTTTACTATTTCACGGTTACCTACATTTGCCGATTCTGCTTTTAGGGTTAATTGGGTATCCCCTGTACCGGTATTCGGGGATAATATTACATGCCCTTTTGTTACATCTGCCATAATTATAAAACATTAAAAGTTGAGTTTGTATATATATTTACATATTGCTTGTCCCCATTTTGAGGAACCGTAGTAAATGACGGTTGCACTTCCAAATAATATCCGCCTTCTATCGAATCTAATATCTGTTCCAATTGCCTTTCAAATTCTTCATCCGATAAAAGATTTGAATTATACGGAAATTCAGATGCTCTTATCAATGTGGCATTGTTTGAAGTTTGAAGCCCTTCTACATCCAATTCTTGACCTACTGTCAGTTGTGGAGTATAAGACAACAGCCCGTTTAAGGATAATATTTCGTCTATCTGAGAATAATCCCCGCAAACGTTCAACAAAACATCAAAAATCGTATCTCCATATTTAACTTTGTATGCCATATTGCCTGTATTCTGAATTATATACTACTTGCAACTCATATTCATATACTCCAGATTCCTCCGTCTCTTGTACGGAAATTTCTGCTATACGCCCACCGTCATTTAATATTTGATTCTCGGCTCGTGTAGCTAATTCTGTAGCTTCGTTCTGATTCACGTTTATAGCGACTTCCTGAAACCCTACTCCGATACTTGGATTATCTATGCTGGCTACGCTTTTCATGAATATTAATGTTCCATTCTGTACGCTACATGAATCTATAATAACCATATCCGTATCAAATACGATATCATTATTCTCTATATCAAATTTAAAATCTTGCATATAACAGAAATTTCACCCCTAATATAATAATTAAAAATTTAATGTGTAAACGTTTTGTCCTGAAAATCTTCCTGATTGAAATCTTTTGCCTTTGAACTCGGTGCTGGTACTCCTACATTAGACACTGTACCTGTTCCTATTCCAGTGGATGGAACAACCTCAACATGCGTACTTATCGATGGTATGGTATGCGTATGGCTATTGAATGCTTTTACAAACTCGTTCAGTTTCGCTTCCAACTTCTCGATATATATCATAGGGCTCTCCCCGCCATTTACCTTGACTATTTTGTCTTGCATCTCTATTGAAGTTTCCCCTACTTTTATATCTAATTTCGCGTTGTCAGTCGTATTTGTATATGTTATACCGTCCTTATCCATTGTAAGGAGCTGCTTTTGGCTATCTTCTAACATCTCGAACTGTACAGATACTGACTGCACTTTAGAGAACTTTATAGGGAAAGATA
>ERZ779796.9-NODE-9-length-32652-cov-18.0676_pt1 | contig 32652 bp, 34 predicted proteins | sample MGYA00511097_ERZ779796 | MGnify/ENA primary metagenome ERZ779796 (study PRJEB29588, sample SAMEA2154930) | human gut metagenome | biome: human gut; feature: human-associated habitat; material: faeces | place: Denmark | collected 2008/2010 ...
ACAAGACCGTGCGCAAGCATTTCGGCGAGGTTGTAACGGTTTCGCAGGAGGTTCAGGACATCATTTCGTCGCCGATTGTCAAGGAGGCGATCATTAACAACTCGGACTGCAAGATACTCTTGGACCAGCGCAAGTTCATGAACCGTTTCGATTCGATCCAGACGCTGCTGGGCCTTACGAATAAGGAGAAGTCGCAGATCCTGTCGATCAACATGTCGAACCATCCGGGGCGGGTCTATAAGGAGGTCTGGATCGGGCTGGGAGGCGTTCAATCCGCGGTTTACGCCACGGAGGTGAGCCGCCAGGAGTATCTGGCCTATACGACCGAAGAGACCGAGAAGTTGGAAGTGCAGCGACTTGCCGATGCGTTGGACGGCGACATGGAACTTGCGATCAAACAACTTACGGAGTTCCAACAAAACAGATAAAGCTATGAGCAGGAGCAATAACGGCAAATTCACGACACCGATCTCCCATATGTTTTTTGAGATTCCGGATGTCCTCGGCCGGTGGTGCAGCCGGGAAGGAGCACCTCCGATCCGCATCTATCGCCAAAAGCAACGGGGCGGCAAAGGTTATCATATCGCACTCGCATATCGTGGAGGTGTAGTCCTCCGACGACCTGTCTATACGAATCGTGGGACGCATTATTTCGATTTGTATGGCTGTGTGTCGATGTTCTACGACAGTGTGCAGGACGTACTGATGCTCTCGTGCTACGGCAATTATTACCGCGTGGAATAACCACGGAACCATTCACAACTAAACGAACAATAGAGATGAAACGAATGATAATGATTGTGTGCGCACTGCTGATAGGCTATGCGCACACGGCCCGGGCCCAATGGGTCGTTACGGATCCCACGAATCTGGTTCAGAATATCATCAGTGCGACGCAGGGCACGACCACGGCGACGAACATGATCAAGAATCTTCAGGAGGGGATCAAGATCTACAACCAGGGCAAGGCATACTACGATGCCCTGAAGTCGGTCCATAACATCATCAAGGATGCGCGAAAGGTCAAGCTCACGATCGAGATGGTCAGCGAGATTACGGACATCTACGTCAACGGTTTCAACCGCATGGTTACGGACCCGAACTTCACGCCGGACGAGCTTGCGGCGATTTCGGCCGGTTATGCCCGGCTTCTGGAGGAGGGCGGCGCGCTGGTTACGGACTTAAAGAATGTCGTAACCTCCGGGAACGGGCTCTCGATGTCGGACAAGGAGCGCATGGATGTCGTGGATCAGATCTACTACCGGATGCTGGAATACCGGAATCTGACACGCTATTTTACGAACAAGACGATCTCGGTGTCGTATCTGCGGAGCCGAGCGAAGGGCGATTCCTCGCGAGTGCTGGCTCTATATGGAAGTCCGAGTGAAAGATACTGGTAGCCATGACGCCGCTTGCAATCGATTTTGAGAATCTGCACCAGGTGTTGCGGAACCTCTATCAGGAGATGATGCCCCTGTGCGGCGACATGGTTGGAGTAGCCAAAGGTGTCGCAGGTCTTGGAGCCCTCTTCTACGTCGCCTATCGTGTGTGGAAGGCCCTTGCCAATGCGGAGCCTGTGGATGTATTCCCGCTGCTGCGGCCCTTTGCCATCGGGTTGTGCATCATGTTCTTCCCGACGATTGTTCTGGGAACGATCAATACGGTTCTCTCTCCCGTCGTTCAGGGGACTCACGCCATACTGGAGGGTCAGACCCTCGATATGAGCGAGTACCAGAAACAGAAGGAGGATCTCGAATACGAGGCCCGAGTCCGCGAAGGCAAGGCGTGGCTGGTCGATGATGAGGTCTACGATCAGAAGCTCGCCGACCTGGGAATTACGGACATGGGAGAGATTATCGGCATGTGGTGGGAGCGGACCTGGCATGGAATCAAGAGTTGGTTTCGCGAGCTGGTTCGGGACTTTTTCGACCTGCTCTTCAATGCAGCATCACTGACTGTTGATACGCTGCGCACGTTCTTTTTGGTTGTCTTGTCCATTCTGGGTCCGCTTTCCTTTGCCCTGTCGATCTACGACGGTTTTCAAAGCACGCTCACGCATTGGCTTTCGAAGTATATCTGCGTGTATCTGTGGCTGCCGATAGCGGATCTGTTCTCGGCTGTTCTTGCCAAGATTCAGAACCTGATGTTGCAGGCCGACATCGCGGCCTTGCAGGATCCCAACTACATTCCGGACAGTGGTGACGGTATCTATATCATCTTCCTGATAATCGGAATCATCGGATATTTCACCATCCCGACGGTTGCAGAATGGGTCGTACAAGCCGGCGGTGGTTCCGGAACGGGAGCCGTCAATCGAGCCGCCTCGTTTGGTGCCGGAGTAGCCGGTGGCGTTACCGGCACCCTCGTAGGGAAGAGTTTTTCCCATGGGAAAAGCAATGGAGGTTCATCACCTGAAGGACGTAATCTTGCCACTCCGAATCACTCATAAAACATTATTGAAATGGAATTCAAGTCATTGAAAAACATTCAGACGAGCTTTCAGCAGATCCGGATTTTCACGCTGGTGTTTCTGGGGCTGTGCGCTGTGGTAGCGATATTCAGCGTTGCCAAGAGCTACCGGTTTGCCGAGCGCCAGCGGGAGAAGATCTATGTGCTGGATCAGGGCAAGTCACTGATGGTGGCCCTGTCGCAGGATCTGAGCCAGAACCGTCCTGTCGAAGCCCGGGAACATGTCCGTCGCTTCCATGAACTCTTCTTCACGCTGGCCCCGGACCGTGCGGCCATTGAGAGCAACATCACGCGGGCGCTGTTTCTCTGCGATAAGAGTGCCTATCACTATTCGCAGGATTTGCAGGAGAAGGGCTACTACAACCGCATTGTAGCCGGCAATATCAACCAGACCTTGCAGATTGACTCCATGTCGTGTGATTTCGACCGATACCCTTACCGCATCACGACGTATGCCCGTCAGATGATTATCCGCGAGAGCAACATCACCGAGCGGTCGCTTGTCACGCGCTGCAATCTGATCAATTCGGTGCGCTCGGACAACAATCCGCAAGGATTTACGATGGAGCGTTTCGAGATTCTTGAAAACCGCGACCTGCGGGTTTATGCCCGATAGCCATGATACGACGAGGAATGAATCACCTGGGCGCCTGGTGTGAAGCACAACTTCGGCGTCTGTGCGAGGCCATGAGTCCCGACCTGCGGCTCTATGTCATCATCGGAATGTTGCTGCTCTTTGCGGCCTTGTTTCTCTACAAGACGTTGTGGAGATCGAACACCTCCGATATCTTGAACTTGAACAACCGTCCGGAGCGGACAGTCTCCGTACACAAACCCCTGAAAACCATGAACGAAAAACAGCAGAATAAAGAACCGAAGCAGGAGTCGGAGAAGCCGAAGGCCCTGACTCCGCAGCAGATCCACCAGCGTCGCAAGCTGTTGGTTTACCCGGCGTTGTTTCTGGTCTTTTTTGCGATTCTGTGGCTGATTTTCGCCCCTTCGGACGCGCCGGATCAAGAGCAGAAGAAAGGACTCAACACGGAACTTCCAACCCCGGAGCAGAGCGGTATTGTCTTCGACAAGCGGGATGCCTATGCACAGCAGGAGATGCAGGCGAAACAGGAAGCCAAGATCCGCACCCTTGAGAATTACGCCTTCTCGCTGGATGACGAATCCGGATACGAAGAGGCTCCGACTCCGGCAGCGACAGGAGTGAATCCCCGACTGGGAAGCTACGAATCGTCGGGAGCCTTGCATTCGTCGGTCGGAGCATACCGGGATCTGAACACGCAGTTGGGAAGTTTCTACGAGCAGCAGAAAGAGACTCCCTCGGAGGAGGAGTCGAAACTGCTGGAGCGTATCGAACAACTCGAAGCGGAGCTCGAGCAACAGCAGACCGGGACCTCGGCGGAGCAACAACTGGAGTTGATCGAGAAATCCTATCAGTTGGCCTCCCGCTACATGAATGGCAATGGCGGAGCGCAAGCGGCTCCCGCGGGAACGTCCTCCGGAGTACCGGCAGCGCCCCGTAACGGCAAAGCCGCCGTGCAACCTGTGCAGCAGGTTCGTCATGAGGTTGTGTCGCTGCTTGCGGCCCCCATGTCGGATTCAGCCTTTGTCGAGGAGTATTCCCAACCCCGGAACTGGGGATTCCACACCGCCGCAGGCGGTACCACGGCCCCGCGACCGCGCAAGAACAGTATCGACGCCTGTGTGTACCGGACGACTACCGTGACGGATGGTGATGAGATTCCCATCCGCCTGCTGGAACCGATGATGGCGGGTGATGTGCTGATTCCGGCCAATACGATTCTGACGGGCACCTCGCGTATCGACGGCGAGCGCATGTCGATCACGATTCAGGCCGTGCAGTACGAAGGCAATGTCATACCGATCGAGCTGCAGGTGTATGATCTGGACGGAGGAGCCGGCATTTCGGTTCCTGTCTCCGAAGAGATCAGCGCCGTCAAGGAGATTGCGGCCAATGCCGGTTCGGGACTCGGAAGCAGTATCACGATCACGGACGACGCCGGGACGCAGTTGCTTTCGGATCTGGGTCGCAGCGTCATCCAGGGAACCGCGCAGTATATCGGACAGAAGATGCGACAGGTCAAGGTCTCGCTTAAAGCGGGCTACCGGGTGTTGCTGCTGCCGCCACTTGAATAGAAGCCACTGAAATCCAAATACCAACACAACCACATTTAAAGTACAAGTTTATGAGAAAGATGCTTATGACACTCGCGTTTTGCGGGTGCCTCTCCGGAGCCTTTGCGCAGGAGACGACCACGAAGGCGGCGACCGCGCCGCAACCGGACGAAGGGATGCATTCACCCTCGACGGGAGACTATTTCAACGGACTGACGCGGCCGCTGACGTTCGACCGGATGATCCCTCCCTATGCGCTGGAGGTCACGTTCAACAAGACCACGCATGTGATCTTCCCCGCGGCCATACGCTATGTCGATCTGGGATCCGCCGATCTGCTGGCAGCGAAGGCCGATGGTACGGAAAACGTGCTGCGTGTGAAGGCGGCCCTGCGGGACTTTTCGCGGGAGAGCAACCTCTCGGTGATTACGGAGGATGGCGCCTACTACACCTTCAACGTGAAGTATGCCGATGAACCGCAGAAGCTCTCCGTGGAGATGACCGATTTCCTGCATGACGGCGAGGCCGTAAATCGGCCGAACAACGCGCTGGAAATCTACATGAAGGAGCTGGGCAGTGAGTCTCCGATGCTTGTGCGGCTGATTATGAAGTCGATCTACAAGAACGACCGTCGGGAGATCAAGCATATCGGCTGCAAGCGTTTCGGCATTCAATATCTGCTCAAGGGGATCTATTCGCACAACGGGCTGCTGTATTTCCACCTGCAACTCAAGAACTCGACGAATGTACCCTTCGACGTCGACCATCTGACCTTCAAGATCGTGGACAAGAAGGTCGCCAAGCGCACGGCTATCCAGGAGCAGGTGATCTGGCCGCTGCGAGCCCACAACAACGTGCAGGTTATCCCCGGCAAGTCGAGTGAGCGCATGGTCTTCACGCTTCCGAAGTTCACGATCCCCGATGACAAGCATCTGGTTGTCGAGCTGTATGAGAAATCCGGCGGACGACATCAGAGCTTCACAGTCGAGAATGCCGACCTGGTTCGCGCCCGAGTGATTGACGAATTAAAGGTCAAGTAAGATGAAACGCGCGGTATTCATACTGGTGTTGTCGTTGAGCCTGACGCTCACCGCGGGAAAGAGCTTTGCGCAGCGCGCCTTGCCGGGGATGCGGGGGCTGGAACTCCGCTCGGGCATGGTGGACGGATGGTATTCCTCGTCGCCGTCGAGCGCCACGGGCTATTATTTCGGACTGGCGATGAACCGCTACGCGAAGAATGCGAACAAGTGGGTTTATGGCATCGAATACCTTAACCGGAGTTATCCCTACAAGAGCGGGCGGATCCCCATGGCTCAGTTTACGGGTGAGGGCGGATATTATTACAAGTTCCTCACCGACGCCTCGAAGACCTTCTTTCTTTATCTGGGAGGCTCGGCCATGGCCGGCTATGAGACGGTGAACTGGGGAGACCGTCATCTTTCCGACGGCTCGACGCTCCAAAGCCGGGATCGCTTCATCTATGGTGGAGCCGTTACGCTGGAGGCTGAAGCCTACCTCGCAGATCGAATCATTCTCTCTGTCTCGGGTCGTGAACGGGTGCTGTGGGGCACAACCTCCGGGCATTTTCACACCCAGTTCGGCATTGCATTGAAATTTATAATCGACTAACAATCGAACAGTAACCCTTTTTTATTAACCGTCGCGCAAGCGACATAAAACCAATTACTTATATGAAAAAGCTGTTTTTGGCGGCCGGTGCCGCCCTGGCCCTTCTTGCCTCTTGCAACAAGGAAACCGAAATGATTAACCCCGCTCCGGAAGCACGTCCTGATGGAGCCTCGGTAACGATCACCCTCTCTTCGGGCGATGATGCGCAGACCCGCGCCTTCTTCGATGCCACGGCTACGGCCGAGGCGTGGGAGAAGAGCCTCTCGTCGCTTTCGGTCTTCACGTTCAACGCCTCGGGCGATCTGATTCTGCGCCGCGATTTCACGGTCTCGGAACTCGCCTCGAAATCGGCGACCTTCTCACTTCCGAAGTCGGCGGCCGGAACCGAATGCTCGTTCTATGCCGTTGCGAACTACGACGCTTCGTCGGCCAAGACCCGGTCGGCACTCACGGCTCTCGTGGAGAAGTCGGCCGGAGACTATAACGGTACCTTCGCGGATGTCTCGACCAAGGCGCTGCGCTCGGGCGGCTTCGTGATGTCGGGCTCGACGACCAAGACCGTCGGTGCGGTAAATACCTCGACGCAGGTGGGCATCTCGCTGAAACGCACGGTGGCGAAGGTTGCCCTGCAGACCTCGATTGCCCCGGAGTTCTCGGAGAAGTATCCCGGCTCGATTACGATCAACTCGGTGAAGCTCTCGCGTGCCGCTTCGCAGTCGCTCATCGTAGCCGGGGAGCCCTCGACGGGAGCCATGACCTACACCCATACGCAGACCCCGGGGACGGCCTCGTCGAAGTACAACAGCCTCTTCTACCTCTACGAGACGGGGACGCTCGATGCCGGAAGCCGCGTGCTGCTGGAGATCAACGCTACCTACGACAGCGACGGCAGCAGCTCGACGAGCGATGACCGTTCGGATGTGACCTATTCGGTCGAGCTGACGGGCAAGGCCGCGGGTCAGATCCTCCGCAACGGCTACTACCGGGTAGCCGCCAATATCACGGGCCTTGTTGGGCAGGATTGCCAGGTGTCGGTAACGGTTGCCGACTGGGAGACTCCCGTCACGCAGTCGGTTGATCTGGGCGCCTAATCTCTGTGTTGCGGGTCCCGCCTTGCCCCGAGGGGTCGGACGGGACCTTTTTTCTCACCTTTCAAACACTGATTGTTATGAAACGAATCCAGCAACTGGTGCTCCTGCTTTCGGCCCTTCTTGTGACGTTGACCGGATGCCGGGAGAGCCTGACCGAGGAGGCCGTGGCGCCTCGCGGTGTGGCGGTCGAGATCGCCGTCCGTCCCGACGGGATGCAGGAGCAGACCCGCTCGACGGACGAGGATGCGATCGACGATCTGAACTTCTACCTCTATGACGACAAAGGAGAACTGCTCCTGCATCGCTACCAGCAGGCGACGACCCTTCGCTTCGAGGTTTTTTGCCGATGGCCGCCGAGGAGGAGTTTGACGTTACGAGCGCCGGGGCAAGCTGCTCGACCGTCGAGGTCCGTCGGTGCGTGGCCAAGGTCTCCTATGAGATCAACGTCAAGGACCCCAATATCGAGCTTCGCTCCGTGCAACTGATCTCGCTTCCGCGCACTGCGTCGCTCTTCGATCCACAGGCGGCCCCGTCTGCCGATCGGGCCGGGACAGCTCCGAGACAACGCTCTCGGGAACGACGGCCTCGGGTGCCTGCTACCTGCTCCCGAACTTGCAAGGCTCCGTTCCCTCGATTACCGACCAGCGGCAGAAGAGCCCCGAGAATGCTCCGGAGCACGCCTCGTACCTGCTGATCCGCGCCGCGAACGGCAGCCGGAACCTCCTCTATACGGTCTATTTGGGCGGCAACAACACCTCGGACCTCAACGTCCGGGCCAATGTCCACTATACCTTCCGCATCTCGATTCTGGGCGACAACGAGATCGACACGCGCGTCTACTCCTATTCGATTCAGGTGTGGGACGACTTCGATGACTACCGCTTTGGCGACTACTGCATTTACGCGGGGACGACGCTGCTGCATATCGACGTGGAGAACAACGACGAGGAGCTGCCGCTGAACGGGACGTTTGCCGTCATCTCGGGCGAGAGCTCGAAGGTATTTTTGACGACTTTCACGGCGAATCGGGCCCGGATTTCAAGGTATATAATCCGAACAGCACCAATCTCTTCGGCGTCCAGTACAGCCCGACGGTTTACACCTCCACGAACTCCCGCTTTGCCTACCGCATTACGCTGCGAGATCCCTACGGGGTCTGCGGAACCTACGACTTCGAACATCAGATGGCCAACGTTGTCTATGCCAAACCTTCGGCCGGCGGTACGATCTCGGTTTCAGGTGCTTTGTGGAGCGGTGAGACCGGCTCGGGCGGGAGCCTTCGGAGCGTAGCGCTGTGCTACGAACAGGGCTGCAGTCTGACGGCACGCGCCGGTGCGGGGTATCTGTTTGAGGGATGGTACTCGGACAGCGGCTATACGCAACGCCTCTCCACCTCGGCGACCTATGCGTTTCGTCCGCAGCAAACCCGCACGGAACTCTACGCACGCTTTAAGGCCGAAGCCATTCCGCTGGACGAAGATGGCACGGCCAACTGTTATATCGCCCGCAGGCTCAATACGACCTACTCGTTCGACGCTACGGTGCAGGGCAACGGAAAAACGACGACGAACATCCGCCCGCAACGCCTGAACGGAACCTCCGCCATTCTGATCTGGGAAACCGGAACCGAACGGAATGCAATCATCTCGGATGTCTCTTTTGCCGACGGACGAATCACCTTTACCACGGGATCCAAACGCGGAAATGCTGTCATTGGACTGCTTGACAGCCGTGGCGATTGTATCTGGTCGTGGCATATCTGGTCTGTGGATTACGATATGGAGAGCTCGGGTCAGACCTATGCCTCCGGTGCGGTCTTCATGGATCGGAATCTCGGCGCCGAGACTACGGACTATACCCAACCCGCCTCTCGAGGGTTGTTCTACCAGTGGGGCCGCAAAGACCCGATGATCTACTCCTCGCTGCTTCGAGAGGCTGTCTGGAATGAGCCATGCCGTGCCGATGTTACGTATGCTCCCGGATATGAATATGAGCTTTGTGATCCGCGGGAATATGATGTTCCCTACGATGTGATGACGATCGAGTGGTCGATTCAGCATCCAACGTGGTACATGTACGACGCCTCATTTGAAGATTGGGAGTCGTGGGAATCGGTGTCGGACTGGCTTTATGATTCCAATTCGAATTTGTGGGGCAACCGAACCACCGGTTCGGAGATCATTATGATTACGGACAAGACGATCTATGACCCCTGTCCTCCGGGCTGGCGAGTTCCCGATCTGGAGGATTTCAAGAACATTAGCGTTGCTTTGTCCTCCGTGCCATATTATGCCACGATCTACTGCAACGGCTCACAGACTGCCAAGTACCCGCTGGGCGGATTTCTGAATGGCTCACGCTACGAAAATAACGGCGAGAACGCCTATGTCTATACGGCGTCGCCGTACACCTGGAATGGCTCGAAACTCAACCATTTTGGGGTTGATTGCTCTTCGATCAACATCTCCGGAGCGTATCAAAGCATCTATGCGACCTCCTATTTCCGCTACGGAGCGCATCCCGTCCGCTGCGTCCGTGAGTAAGACAAATGATTAAGACGATGAAACGACGACACATCATACCGATTCTGACTATGCTGCTCATGGCCTTGTGGGGTTCGCCCCACAAGGCTGCGGCACAGATCTTCGCCGTGCGGGCCAATGCGCTGGCGGCCTGTACGGCGACACTGAACCTCGGCGTCGAGGTGGCCCTGACGGACCGCTGGTCGCTGGAGGGAGCGCTGTTTTGGAACCCCGTGCGCACGGAGGATCTTGCCACCTCGTTTCGTGCGGCACAGCTCGGCGCCCGCTACTGGTTCTACGAAACGCAGGTCGGCCCCTTCGTTGGGGCACAGCTCTCGCATGTCAACTACCTCGTCGGCCGCCGCACGCGCCGCTCTGACGCTCGGACTGGGACGACGAATATATCTACCACTCGCGACGCTGGACCTTGGTCCCTTCCCGCCTGGAGGTGTCGTTTGCCTATCTGTTTTAGCCATGAAAGCACAACGAATGATTCTGGGCGGCATGCTTGCCGCCGCGATGTGCGCCGCGACGGGCTGCTCGGTGGCCACTCGCGTGGACGGTCGTGGCGAAGGTCCGCTCGGTTCCCGAACGCAACGGACGGGTACACCTTGACTTTGTGGTTACGCTTCCGAAGCAGTTGCTGGGCAGCAGCCGCAGCGTGGTCATCACGCCTCTGCTGCACAAGCCCGACGGAACCGTTCCGCTGGAGGATCTGGTGATCCGTGGGGGGCGCTTCTCGCTGTTGCTTCTCGCTGTTGCAGGAGCGCGATTACTGGCAGTATGAGACCTATGTGCGGCGCTTCCGGCCCGATACGCAGGGGCGTGAGGCGGCCTTCCAGCGCTTCGTGAAGTTTCCCTACCCGGAGGATGCGCGGCTCGATTCGCTGGTCGAGAGCCGCAGCACGATCACTTACTACTATTCGCAGGAGGTTCCGACGGACGAGACCTCGAAGAAGATGCTCATCACGCTTACGGGGGAGGTGCAGGCCGTGGATGACAGCGCCTACCGGCTGCCGCCCTCGGATACGCTGGCCTACCTGGTCTCGTCGATGCTCTCCTTTGTCGATACGCTGCCGCGCTACCGCATCCGCGTCATAGACAAGTATGTTACAGTGGAGGATCGCAACTACATCCGTTTCTTTGTGGGCGACACCCGCGTGGTGGATACGCTGGGCGACAACGGCCGCGAGCTGGAGAAGATCTCCGGCCTGATGCGCCGGATCATCGAGCAGGAGGAGTTCTACGTCGATACGATCACCCTCACGGCCTCCTCCTCGCCGGAGGGGCGCTACGCCTTCAACGAGCGCCTTTCGCGGGGACGTGCCGAGGCGCTGAAACGCTACCTGGTGCGTCATTATGGCCGTGGCATCGACACGCTGCTGACCGTGCGGTGGGTCGCCGAGGCGTGGCCCGAACTGATGAACCGCATCCGCACGGATCCTATGCTGACGAACCGCGAGGCGATGCTGGAGCTCCTCTCCGCGGAGCGGAATCCGGACCGACGCGAGCGGCTGTTGCGCGAGCGTTTCCCCCGGGAGTACGCCTACCTGAAGGAGGTGATCTACCCGCAGCTCCGCACCGTGGACTTCCGCTACAACCTCCGCCGCAAGGGGATGGTCAAGGATACGATCCACACCACGGAACTCGACACAACCTATGCCCGGGGTGTGGAGTTGCTGCAACGGCGTCAGTATGCCCGGGCGCTCTATATTCTCAACGACTACAACGACCGCAATACGGTGGTGGCGCACCTCTCGATGGACCACAACGAGCGCGCTGGAGCTGCTCTCGACGATGCCGACGGATGCCGTGACGGAGTACCTGCGGGCCATCGCCTGCTCGCGGCTGGGACGCAAGGCCGAAGGGCGCGAGCACTTTCTTGAAGCCTGCCGCCGGGATGAACGCATGGAGTACCGGGGGAATCTGGACCCCGAAATTTCGGAACTGTTAAAGGACTAAACACATGAAACGCAAACGCATAATAGCCATTCTGACCTACGTTCTTCTGGCCGCAGCCTGGGGCGCGATCTTCGTCTCGCTCTTCACGGCCTGCAACGTCTATGAGGATACGACGGTCGAGATCATCCGATGTCCGACAATAGATGCGGACACGCTGAAAATTCCCGATTGGGAGCATACACCGAACGATTCGGTCGAATACTAAAAAACAAAATACAATGAGACGATTGAAAAGATGGCTGGCGCTCTGCGCCGGCATAGCAATGACAAGCGTGCTGACTGTTGCATGCGATGAGAACCTGAACATTCAGCAACGTTATGGGTTCACCCTTGAGACGATGCCCGTACAGAAGCGTCTCGGTGTGGGCGAGACGGCCGAGATCCGCTGTACGCTGGTTCGTGAGGGAGAGTATGACGAGGCTCGTTATACGATCCGCTATTTCCAACCGGACGGCGAGGGGGAACTGCGCATGGACGACGGGACGGTCTTTCTTCCCAACGACCGTTATCCGCTGGAGAGAACCTCGTTCCGCCTCTATTACACATCGTTGAGCGAGGCTCAGCAGGTGATCGACGTCTATGTCGAGGACAATATGGGACAGGTCGTTCAGAAGAGCTTCACGTTCCAGAATGACACCGATACGGGTGAGTAATAAACCGCAGGCGCCCGGCAATTTTGTCGGGCGTTTTTAATACGAAAGAAAAATGACACCACAGGAAAAGGCAGACATTGCTCTGCTCGATCAGGATAAGACCTTTCAGGATTTGCTGCGCACGCTGCCTCTTGAACGGCGTACGAAGGCTGTCTGCAGCCATGCCGTCGAGATGTCGGGAGCCAATATTCGCTATGTCCCTCGGGCGTTGCTTTCGCGGTCGCTGTGCCTCCGAGCCATTCGCAACTGGGCTTTTGCCTTCGATTATGTTCCCGAGGAGCTGAAGACGGAGGCGATGTGCCGGGAGGCAGTTCGCCACTACGGTTCGGCACTGAATTTCGTGCCGGACAAGTATCGCACGGCATCGTTGTACATGCTTGCCGTGCGCCATGATCCGTGGGCCTTAACGTTTGTTCCCGACAAGGTGTTGACCGCGCAGATGTGCGAGACGGCCGTCAAGGGCGACGGACTTGTGCTGAAATATGTTCCCAAGGCGCTGCGCACGCCGGAGTTGTGCCGGGAGGCTCTGAATGCGGAGCCGTTCACGCGGGAGATGCTACGCAGCGTTCTGGAAGATATTCCCTTCCCGGAGGTTTGTTTGGAGGGCTTGCAGAAGTACCATCGGCAAGGCTACAACCTCATGGAACTTATGGCCGGGATTGATCCCTCGGCGCTTACGGAGCAGGTCGCGCTCTACGGGGTTCAGACGGATCCGATGTGTTTGCTGGTTCTTCCGGCGCATTTGAGAAGCGAAAAGATCTGCCTGGAGGCCGTCCGAGGAGACGGCATCCTGCTGCATGATATTCCCGAGGCGCAGCGCAGCGCCGCGTTGTGCGAGGCGGCGGTGATGAACAGCGTCGGAGCCTTGCTCTATGTCCCGGACAAACTGCATACACGGGATCTGTACCGGAAGGCGTTGGCCGCGGATCCCGCGGCTATCCGTTACTTCAAACCGCAACTGCTGACCCGGGAGGATTGCGAGATGGCATACGCCCGGACGAAGGGCTGGGATCTCGTTCGCTTCATTCCATATCCCGATCTGCTTGAGCGCATGCTCGATGAACGCTGTGATACGTACTCCAAGACGCAGAATTTCCTCAAGAATGTCAATCCGGAAGTCATGACGTTGCGTCTTGCCGAGAAGATCTTTCTGAAAGAGCCCGAATTGTTCTATGCGCTCCCGGAACGTCTCCGGGATCAGTCGCTCTGCGAAGCGGCTGTGAAGACCGACGGGATGAATCTTCGCTACGTCCCCGAGGCGCTCAAAACCGAGGCGCTGTGCCGATCAGCCGTCAGAACGAGCCCTTACGCCATCGAGTATCTTCCCGAGACGATGAAGAACGAGGCGTTTTATGCCTCGTTGATCGAAGAGACTCCACGGATTCTTTTTGGCGTCCCGGAAGCGGAGCGTACGGAGGCGCTGAACGGCATTGCTTCTGGGGTCCTCGGATTTCTCGGCCCTCGGAGCGATCACACGTCCGGAGCTTCTGATGCAGGTGCTGCATGAGGAGCGCGATCCTCAGAAGATCGACCGGCTGCTCAACCTCATTCCGCGACGCATGGTAAGCGAGGAGATGGCCTATGAGGCGATACAGAAAAACAGCCGCTGCCTTCATCTTCTCGCTCCGGAGATCATCTCGAAGCGCATCGCCGAGAGCGCCGTGCGTGAGGATCCGCAGGCTATCAAGTGGGTTCCGCAACATCTGCGGACTCCCGAGATGTGTCTGTATGCTGAATCGAACTACCTGCATTTGAGAATTTATGTCCCCGAGTCGGTGGCAAAGGGAGACAACATCTACACTTTCCATCGACGTGTCGATCAGACGCTGCGGCAGCCTCTCGACTATGCGCAGTATAAGATCCTCTACACCGGAGGTTCGATCGTTGTGGATGATGTTACGACACGTGCCGGATATGTCGGCTGCTGTCGGGTTTCTTTCGATCGGAAGAGGGGTGAATTCAGCTTCCCGCAGGAGCAGACCTTCCGCGTAGTCCGTATGCGGAAGACACAACGGAAGATGAAACTTTAATTTTCAAGACCATGAATAATGTGGAAAACAGCTCTCGGATTTGGTTCGAGGAGCTCCGCCATCCGGGCGATGTCTTCATGATGTTTGCGCCCGATGGAAAGGTTCAGGTAGCATCGGCAAACGGACGCTTTTTCAAGAACTTTGAGCACTTCATGCTTCATTGTGCAACGGCTCTTCTAAATCAAATGCGACCGCCGTATGGCAACAGTTTCTTTGTCCATTGGCGTTTTGAGAATCCCGCATCCGTATGGGCCGATTACGAAAATATTTCGATCTACCCACGCAGGCTGCTGCAGGCCGTTCGGGACCAGGGCCTGCGGCCGCGTGCTACGAGACGTCTCTATCCGTTGCTCTATGGCATTCAAAAGGGGTGCGATACCCGTCAGATGGCGGATTTGTATGACAATCACGACTATCTGGAGCGTGTCCGTCTCTACGAGGGTTCGAATGTCGAAGAACGTCCGCTGTCGTACCGGGGTATCGAGACCGATGCGGGCGTTCTTCTCTTCAACAGCACTGCAAGGGGCGAGGCTCTGTACGGCGAATATCTGCATTTTCTGGCGGCTCATTTCTACGATCCGCGAATGGATCTTACCTTCGTTCGCACGTTGGAACTGCTGCCCGAAGAGACGCTCCGGTCAAAGATCAATCCTCCTGTGGACAAGCTCCGGGAAGGGCGAACGGAGGCGTTCTGCCGCCTTCCTTCCGTGCACTATGCAAAACGGGATCAGCTCGGGATCTACACCGAGCTGCGGCGCTTTGACCTCACTCCGAAGGAGACGAATTTCGTATGTCTGTCATGCTGCATAAAAAGCCTATTTCCGGAGAGTTCTCGCACTTTGATTGAAGGAAAGATACAGGTCGAATTATCCGCTGAAAAGTCCTCGCAAGAACTTCAAATAAACAGCAATATTGTCCATAATAACAATCAAATGCGTGGTAATGGTATAGGGCGGCATCTGCCTGATGTCGCGGAGCGTCTTTCGCAGCGTTCCGTCAAAAAAAAGGGTGTTGTTCGATAACCTTTCCCTTATTATGGAGTCAATCTGTTTCGGGTTATTCCACGAAGAGGACAATAGGATACGAGAGAGATCGTTTTTTGTGTAAAATAGAGTTGAGATCAAAAAATATCGCTATCTTTGTGATACTATGGCAAAGTCAACGGTGAAAATACTCCGAGAATTTTATCGTCAACAGGACAAAGAGCAGAAAACGGTCTTGAACCCGGATGAAGACACGCAGGAACTGGTAAAGATTCTGAGCGTCGAGAACCCTGTGGTTCGTCTGGCCAAGCGACGTAAGTTGAGTTTTATGACAACCGAAGAGGACCGTATTGTCGTGGTTCACCCGGACAATACCCGTGAAGATGTTGGCCAGGTTAAACTCAAAGACATTCCGGTTAGAGAACGAACAATCGCTTTTGAGTGATGGGGCAGAAGCGGTTGCGAATTTTTGCGGGTCCGAATGGATCTGGGAAATCCACTATTTTTGATGTGGTGAGTGCAGTTGTGCGTTGTCCGTATTATGTGAATGCCGATTTGATCGAGAAGGATTTGCGTACCAAAGGCCGCTTGTCATTCAATGATTTTTCCATTATCGTCAGCGAAGAGGAATTAAAAACCGGATTTCAGGCCAGTGGTTTGTTTACTAAGACGGGACACGGGCAACAGTTGCTTGACACGCTGAAAGTGCATCATAATGTATTGAATATTCCGGATCCTGCGATGATAGATTCCTATTTTGCGGCTTTTGTTGCGGAATTTCTCCGTTTGAAGATGTTGAATGTCGTGGAGACTTTCACCATTGAAACGGTTATGTCCGACAGCCGCAAGTTGGATTATATTCAGCTTGCCAAGAGTATGGGCTATCGGATCTATCTCTATTTTGTCTCCACGAAAGATGTTACGATCAATATAGATCGGGTTCGTTTCCGTGTGGAAGTAGGGGGCCATGATGTTCCGGAGGAGAAGATCCGCAAGCGATATGAGGGGTCTTTGTGTAATCTGCGGCGAGCGATTCAACTTGCCGATCGAGCCTATTTTTTCGATAACAGTATTACGGACGAATATGTGAAGACCTTTTTTGCGGAGTATGATGGCTCTAAACATCAGATCCATTTCCGGGCAGATCACTATCCATGGTGGTTTGAAAAGTACGTTATAGGCCAATAATCATTATTATTCGGAGTCAAAGGACGCTCCAATGCGGGAAGCATTGGAGCGTTTTTTTGTCATTTGCTGGTCCTGTATGAGTGTGCTGTTTATGGTACAGATCCTTCAACCTAAATAAAGATATTGCAGAACCGCTAATTTGGCGTATCTTTGCAGAACCTCGACGCAAATAGTTTCGAGGCGACATAGGGAAGAACACATTATTCGTGAGGTATTGAAAACAGCCAATTTCTAATCCACTCACACTTTAATGGATGGTTCTCTTCTTGCAAGTCCTGTCTATATGCGCAAGCATATCGGCTAAAGGGCGCGGGGAGAAATTATCTATCGAGTGGATGGGCGCTGGCTGTGCCTCAATGCCGGTAAATAACAATTCTTGCGCCTCTTTTTTATTTATAAAACTCGAAGGATATGAAAGCACAAGCAGGACAGGAACAGACACGCGCGAGTGTTTACGAGGCTCTTTCCCAGCAAGCTGTTCGCCACGGGATTGTATTTCATAACGATCATTTGATCTATCCGGATGCGGATGGCACTCCGATAGAGATCTATTACCGCGATATATTTCGTATAATCACAACGTCGCTGTATATCGGGATCATGCAGAATAATGGATTCCTCCATGTTTTTATGTGCGACAGCGATCGTAAGGTATTTATTGATCTTCATGTTGCCGATACCCGGGAATTACCACAAGAGCAGATCACCCCGGCACAGATTTCTGATAATATCAGCCGCGAACTGGCAAAGATCATCAAGCGCCATACGAACGGCGCGGAATGAAACCGGCGGCATCGAGGGCTGTGGCCTCGATGCCGCCGGGGCATTTTCATTTTTAGGGGTTATTTTCCGCTGATGTCGAGCAAGGGCGTATTGTCACGCAACCATTTGACGATCGCCTCCATGTTGTATTCGGAGGTGATGACGGCCGTTCGCTCGTTAAGAGGCGTGAAACGGCTGCTTTCGTAGGAGTCAATCCACTCTTTCAAGGTTTCGACACCCCACGCTGCGGGGTCGTCAAAGATCCGCCTTTCAAAATCGGGTATATCCTCGGTGAATGTTGCCACACAGGTCTCGTAATTCGGCTCTTGGGTTTCGGGCAAAACCCGCAGGTATCCGAGCGACCCGAACTCGTCGCACTTGCGTGCCCAGTTGCACTCTTCCGTGTAGAGATCAGCGCCCCAACGTTGGGGCGTGTCGAGGTGGATGTTCACGCGGACGCAATACTCGTCCTCTTCAATAGAGATAATCTGGCCCGTGACCCGCGATCCGAAACTGACGCACTCGCACCGTTTTCCAATCAGACTTTCATTTACTTCCGTGGTTTTCATAAAGCGTTGGTTTAGATAAGTTCGACTTCCGTATTGGTGATGTTGGCCCGGAACAGACCCTCGCAGTATATGGCGCGGCTGTTCCTCCAATTTCCGCGGCGGCGAATAAACACCGGCGCGGGGGGAGCGATCTGCGCTTCGCAGTTGCGCCACGTCTCGAAGGGGGTGCGAAACCCGTTCATTCCGTCGAGCAGGAAGAGCGCCTCGCGGACTTTGACAATGGCCTCGGGCGACGGAGTGTCCGTGCCGTGATAGTTGATTTTCATGGCTGTAAGGTTATGCGGCAATGCGTTCCTGGATAAGGGACATGTTTCGGTTTACGAGGTCGATGATATGCGCATGGTATTGGGTGTTTTGATTGCAGACCCCGCGGCTTTGCACGACGGCAAGTTTGGAGAGCGACACTTCAACCGTCTCGATGCGTTTTCCGTCGACGGTGGCCGAGAGGATCAGCGAATCGTCCTTGCGGTAGTAGCCGTTCCAATACACGCAGTGGTGCATGGCTTCACCTTCGGCAAAGAACTCCCGGACACTCTCCAAGACATGAATGCGGACTTTGCCGTCTTCGAATGACAGCCCGAAGAAACGGGCCTTTGCCTGCTGATAGGCCTCTTCGCATTTGAGGATGAAGGCCTCCTGCTCGGCCTTTCTTCTTTCAGCGCGCAGGCGGTTCAGTTTGACCATGTAGCGGTCGTGTTCCTCGCGCAGGTTCTCCGGGCAGACGTATTTAGGGCTGTGGAGATCCTTGCCCAACTCCCGGAGCATGTCGAGGTAGTCGCACCAAAGGGAGGCATCCTTGACGGTGTAGCCATTGCGTGCGGCGATGCGGATCGAGGGCCAATAGCGCTCGAAGTTCCTGCCGCCCCGTTGCATATAGAGGCGCAGTAACTCCTCCTGCCCGATTTTGGCCAGCGTCTCGGCGCGGTTGTCAGCCAGCAGGGCGATGAAGTAGTCGGTCGTGTTGATACCTCGCAGGACTTTGCGGCATCCGTGTTGCTTCAGTTCGGGGATCAGTTGGATGTGCGGGTATATGTCGTCGGTATAGATCTGCCCGTATGCCCACGCTTCGTTGCGTAACTCAAGATCCGAGGAGTAGATCCACGAATCGTAATACATCGTTCCCCACACCCGTAAGCGGGCCAACGTGCAGAACCTGCCGTTGGGGGCGATCCATCGTTGCATGACTTCAGTCATGTAATAGCGGGGCGAAGTTCCGATCTTGGCGTAATAGTCCACCATGAATATACGGATGACTTGCAGACCGTCGCAGGCGGCGATAAAGGCCGCATAGTCGTGTTGCTTGAATTTGAGTTTGCGGGTGTCCTCGATCCGGAGTTTCGCTCCGCAGTGCGGGCAGACACACCGTTTCTGCTTGGTCGTGTTGTGGAATACCTCTCCGCAGTCGAGGCAGGTGATCTCGCCTTTGCTTGTGCGGCGGCCTATCGGCTCGACAACGTGGGTAAAGGCCCACCGGGTCTGTGCCGGGGTAAGATCGGGCAGTCTTTTGCTTGCTTCGACAACCTTATGCTGGAATTTCGTTCTCGGTTTCATGGTATTCGGTTTTCGGGTTAAAAGAGCGTTGGTGTGTTGGACTTGTCGTTGGCGGCTTTCTTTGCCTGCGGATGCTTGGTCAGTTGTGCATAGGCTTCCTGGGTTGCCCGCCGCATCGCTTCGCGCCGGGCCTCGGCCTTCTCTTCCTCGGTCAGTTCGATGGTGTGGTTTACGATGACACGGCATTCGCGGTGCTTGCCGACCTTGATGTCGTCCTCGTCATAGTAGTGCAGGGCAAGGGCATAGATCTCGTCGTCAGCGAATCCGTTTCGGCCGCTTTCATAGACGCAATCGAGGATGTAGTCGCAACATTCGTCGATGTTCTTCTTCGGGTTCTCGTATCGCGGACGGAAGAGTTCGTCCTCCTGCGCGCGGCATTCCAGATAGTGCTGAATGGTGCGCTTGAAATAGTCGGTAGCTGTGTGCTGTGCCATGTTTGTTTGTGTATTGGGTTTGTGGTTGGATATACCGGGGCGGGCTTTCCGCCCCGGTGATTGTCGCCTATGCTCCGATCAAGGCTTTCACTTGCTCGATTCGGGGCTTGGGAAAGATCCACCCGGCACGCTTCTCGCCTTCATGCGTGAGACGGCTGTTGAAACGACCTCCGAGTGCGGCGAGCGCATCCTTGATCGGGGGGGGATCAACCAACCTTGATCGGGCGGGTATCACCGAAGAGGGCAATGGCCTTTTCGGAGTAATCTACGATCATAAATTCACCCTTGACGGCGACCTGTCCGACCTCGGCCGGGGCTTCGGCGGCGGGTACTTTGAGGCAGATGTTTGCCTCGTCGCCTGCCGTGTAGCCAAATTCCCGGATCGTGCGCTCGCGGTCGTAAACTGGAACTTTCTGAATGATCCACCCGCTGTAACGGCTCTCTCCGAGGTAGTAACCGCCGCCCATCGAGTATTTCTCGCGGTGTTCGTACTCCTCATTGGGTTCACTCAAATAGGCCGTTTCGGGCATGTTGGCGGCATACTTGCGCATCTCGGAGAAGAGGTCGCGCGTGTGGCGGGAGAAGCCCAAAATCACGGTGCGCACGGTTCTGCTGGAAAAGTAGTCGGTCATTGGGTCGCTCTCGTCCTCTCTCAATCGGGCGACGATCATCGCCTTTGCGTCGAGGGGCAGGATTTCCGCAAGGCGCTTGCGCCCGATGGCGGCCTGCTCGTCGGCTCGCTTGCGCTCGGCCTCGGCTTTCTCGGCTTTGATGCGTGCCTTCTCTTGGGCTTCGGAGGCAAGGGCGGCGACCTCCATTGCGTCCATCTGTTCGTGGTTCACGTCGTCGTAATAGAGGCCGATTCCGTACTTCTTGGACAAGGGTTCGAGGATGTCCGTGCGGCGGATCTCCTTCGTGTCGAGGTTTACAAGGTGGTAGAGGTATCCGTTTGCCGTGTGCTCGACTTGGAAGATGACATAGCGATCCTGCAACATGTAAGGGCCGAAGCCGATAACGATCTGATTCTCTTGGGCAACTTGGATTTCGGTGTCGGTGGTCGTACCTCCGAGCAGGGAATAATACTTGGACATGGTGTTGTGTGTTAAGATGTTAGCAGATGAGTGTGAAGAGGAAGGAAAAGAGAGCGATCAGCACGACGAAGGAGAGTAGGCAGGAGAAGATACCCCGCAGGAGGTTAGAGCAGAAGAGAACGGCCAAAACGACCCAAAGAAAGCCATTCCCGAAGAGGTGGAAGCCGAGGACTGCCGCCCCGAGTTGAGCCGCCGCCCGTGCCCCCGAACCGATGCTGTGTGGAAGGTTGGAGGTTTTCTGGTTCCTGTTATTTTTCGTTGTGCTTTTCATAACCTTCGACTTTTTTTTATGCCGTAGCGGAGCCGGTATGGATGGTATCTTGGTTCAGGAGCTTTGCAAGGCCGGGCTTAGCCCGAGCAAGATTTTTGCGCCAAATACGCTCGCCCGCAGGGAAAGAGGAAGATTTTGCGCAAAACCCCCGTGGGGCTTGATCTTGAGCGGATGAAGGAGGAGAAGGTTATAAGAAAAGGACTACGAAAAATGCGAACGCAGGTAATGGTGATTATTCTTTAATCACTGCGGAATGCATGTCTGCATTCCGACTGTTAATCATTTGATGTTTGCGATGAGTTTAGACATAATAAAAAAAGAGCAACACCCGACGTGTTGCTCTTATGATAATTGATCTAACTAATAGGCTCAACTTACAGGATATTGATCGTTTGCATCAACCTGCATGACGACCATTTTGTGCTGCGGACGGTAAAGTAGCCATTTCCGGAAGGCTTCGGATTCCATGCTGCGCACCCTAAACGACAATGCTGCAATTATCTCCAAGTTGTAAAGATCCGCATGGCCGGAAATTCGATGCGTGTAGTATTCGTTCACTTGCTTTGACTTGTAGATCGAACGAATATTGCTGCTGATGGCTGCCACAAAAACTCCGAACAGTCGCGCAATTTCTGATTGCGTCATCCAAACCGTCCCATCCTGTGAGAGAAGAACCGTAACACGGTTGTTTTCTACGTCGATGGTTATTGAACCGAATTTTATCTCGTGTGTATCCATAATTATGTCGCAAAGCTTTTATTTATATAACATTAGTCGTGCGGCGGTTTCGTGTGCCGACATGATCGAGTTTTTGAGCCAGTAACTCCATATCCTTACTGACTTTACGGTCTGTGATCCTGGCGTAGATCTGCGTGGTGCGGATATTCGTATGACCGAGAATCTTTGAAACGGTTTCGATGGGCACGTCGTTGGCCAGCAGCACCGAGGTTGCGCAGCTGTGCCTTGCCAGGTGGAAGGTCAGTTTCTTGTTTATCCCGCACATGGCGGCAATCTCCTTCAGATAGTCATTCACCCGCTGGTTGCTGATTACGGGCAGCAGTTTTCCATCGGGGAGCTTACCCTTGTACTTTTTCAGGATGGCAATCGGAATATCCAGCAGACGGATCGATGCCGTCACCTTGGTCTTGTGCCGTTTGCGGATGATCCAGAGGTTGCCGTCGAAGCCGGTACTGATGTCATCGGGCTGCAGCTCGCAGACGTCAATATAGGAGAGTGCCGTGAAGCAACTGAAGATAAACAGGTCGCGGACCTGTTCAAGCCGCCGGGAGGGGAACGTGTGGTGGTAGATGGCCATAATCTCCTCCATGGTCAGGTACCCGCGGTCGGTGCGCTCGAACTTGACCTTGAAGTTTCCGAAGGGATCAACGAAGAGCATACCCGTATTCTTGGCGAAATTGACCACGGTGCGGAGCCGCTGAACGAATTTCATGGCCGTGTTGTGGTTGCAGCCGTGGACATTTTCGTTGAAGAGCAGGAAATTTTCGACGAACAGAACGTTGATATCCTTCAGCGGTATGTCCGACACGGAATACTTGTATTTGATAAACTCTTCGAGCCGGCGCCTGGTCAGCTCGTAGCGCCAGTAGGTTTTGTTGGTCGGATCCATCTTCACCTTCTGCAGATACTGCTCGTTGTGCTGTTCGAAGAATTCGAGAATGGTGCGCGTTTTTTCTGTTTTTCCCAGGTAGGCGTCTCTGACTCGCTCGGCCGTAACGTAACCATCGATATCAAGAAGAGTATGATAATGTCTCTGGACCTTCATCTTGATATCTTCAAGTAACAGGTTGATTCTCACCGATTCGGTAGTTCGACCAGCGGCTTTTCCCAAAGAGACGCTCCACAGTTTGGGTCTATTTCCAGTTGGGTGTTAAACTGGCTGATGGCCTGATCGACGGTAATGCGGGCAATAATTGGCGCTTTTCCGGTCTTTTTGACCGCGTTTCTCTTCACATAGAAGAGTACCTTGAAAGTGTTTTTCATAACCTCATTCTTTAGGTTGTAAAATTATTGTAATTAGTTAAAAATGAGGAGTATAAAACACAGACAAATTGCGACAGGAAGCTGCCAATTTGCGACTTTTTGTGACCTAAAATTGAAAAACAAAAATCGGTCACGAATTGGTCACAAAACTCTGTCAAAATATGGCTGTTTTGTGTCCGAAATTGGCTGACCGACTCAATAAAAAAATCTCACAATACCCTGATATTGTGAGATTTGGCTAATTTTTGTCCGGATTTGTCCGGATTAGTTGTGAACCCGCTGGGGCTCGAACCCAGGACCCCAACATTAAAAGTGTTGTGCTCTACCTGCTGAGCTACGGATTCTCCGGTACCATCACGGCACAAACCGTTTTGGTGGTGCAAATGTACGGAATATATTTGAAAATACAATATCCGAAGACGTTTTTTTCGTGCGAAGCGCCGTATGGATTCTTTTTTCGATCCTGCTCGTCCTGTCATCGCTCCGGCCGCACGCTCTTTGGTCACTGCGGCCCTGTCAAACTCCACCCATTACAACCTCCGCACGGGATTGCATCAATAATCGGGACGAAAGCCCAACTCCGGAATCCCTGAAATGCAACCGGATGGCTGCGGCTGCGGGCAACGAGGCTGCGAACAGACACAAAAAAGGCGGAACCCGCTTGTGGCAGGTCCCGAAAGTTCATAATGTTGCAAGACAGACAGCACTTCCCTTCTCACGCATCGGGAACAAGGTTCTTCCTTTTTTATACAGATGACAGGAGGCCTGCGTGAACAGGCCTCCTGTCGTAAATTTCAATAACGGCATTTGCGCTGAAAGTGTACGCGGAAAATCGAATCCCGATTCATGTGTATTCGGATTTGGAACCTCATGGTTCGGTCCAGGCACATTACATCACAAAGAGCAAGGGATACATGTATTTCCATTTATTACGGATTTTCACCTTCACGAAACCATCGGCAACAAGGTCTTCAGAAACCGGTCCTGGGCCCGGAGGACCTATATAGATCAACTTATCCTCAGTTTGCAAATAGACCAGTTCATCCAAATCATCCCATCCCCCCTTTTCATTAAAGGCCGCATATAAACGGGAAATATTACTTCTCACAAACACAGAATCTTCCTGGTCCTTATAGAATCGGGGATAGCAATAGAGCGTATCCTGACTTGTTCGACAAAGTCCGAATTCAACACAGTACCTGTCATCGACATGCATATAGACCCCGTTTCGCTGATCTACATAAAAATAATAACAATCCATATAATTGCTACCTGGACTCCAGGCCCTTAGGGTATACAAATCCATCTTGGGCTGTTCGAGGTTGCGAAACTTCTCCCGGGATAACAACCTGGAACGTCGTCTGGGATCGGGGTGGTTAGGGACATAGGATGCACACGAAACCATACATAATGTCACCAAACAGATACAGACAAAATTTTTCATGATCCGGTTTATTTATAGGTTATACCATTCAGCCTGAATATGTTTTTCAGAGCCTGCAACCTCGGCACTGCGTCTTTATCGATTTTCCCCTGCTCAGACGGTTTTGAATTGAGGATTTCATAGATCTCTGAATCAGGCAATGCCGGTCCTCCAAAAACAGCTCCACGGCGAAACGCAGCCTCTTCATCGGATATGTCATAATATAACCCACCGCCATGAACTGGACCGATAGAAAAAAAACCATCACTTGTAGATCCCCCAAAACTAAACACCGATGTTTCAAACTGATACGCGTGTTTCAATTCATGGGCTACTGCGGAATTTCTACTATAGGAGCCGCTATATAACAGAATTGTAACCGCATCTGTTGTTTCCACATAGCCTGTCACAGCATGATAAATATCGCTAGTCCTATTCAATTCTACAATATCATACAACTGACTTGACTCCCGAAGAACATCTATTTCTGCCCGCATCGCTGCAATTTCCTTATTATCAGATTCTATTCGGGCTATTCTTTTGTTTGTTCTTCTCACCGCTCCTTCGCTTAGACCGCCAGCATCAATTTTTGCTTGCAAAGCTTGAATCCGATTATTATTTCGCTGTTCTATCTCTGCAGCTTCAACCAGTAAGTTATTAATATATTTGTCTAACGCTTGCGACACCTTCATCCCGTTGAGATCGACATGCTTGATCGGATTGCCGGCGCAATATGCGTAAGGCGTCAAAGCGTAATACTTCTCGGACAGAGGATCGATGCCGCCCCAGATACCATACCGGGGAAGGTAGAGACGCGCTCCGAAGTCGTAGATTTCCAGATCACTCAGATTGGAAAGCAATTCCTTGCCCGAGAAGCGGAATTCTGTGGTGCTGGTCGGCGAATCGGAATCGGAATCCTCCAGTCCATAAGCCAGATAATCGAAAGTGGCATTTACGGTCTCGCCATCGGGACCGATAATCATACGCGTACTGCCCAAATGATCGGTCAGATAATAGTGCGGCTCATAGCCGTTCGACGTCTTGACAATCCGACCGGCAGAGAACGGCAGGCTCTCAACCTCCGCTTCGCCGTCGCGTACGGCATATCGCACAGCCCCGACATACATATATCCGTTACCGGAAGCATCCAAAGCGGAATATTTCGTTCCGTCGGCGAAGTATTTGAACGACATGGCCATAGTATCCGCACGATGGATTTCTTCAGGCAAGTTAAGATAATTATAGCGAAAATCCAAATTCTGCTCTCCCCGAAGTGCAACCAGGTTGCCGGAATTGTCATAGGAAAAGGTTGTCAGAACCGGATCGGAAGGTGTACTGCTCCCTGGAAAACCGGACTGGCTCTCAACGGTTTCGGATGATGAAACAAGCCGGTTCCCGTTGTGAGAACGTACATACGCCCGCGACTCTCGAAGCGGTTTCACCCGTTCAAAAGAGAGGATATTACCATTGTGATCATAAACAATACCTTGTTCGCTATATGAATAATCTACTCTCGGGCTATTCACATTGGATGTGGATGACGTCGAATTGACAAGGCGATCCAACGCATCATAGGCATAGGTCTTACTCGTAGTCAGATTATTGGGCAAACGCTCTGTAATCTCGGATATGTTTCCGGAATAACAGGGTGTTGCAGACACCGCATCATAATAACGCAATTGCGTTTCAAATTTGACCCACGGATCGAATATCCCGCTCCCCGGAAGAATAACAGCTCTGTCGATCGGCACGATGGAAACATTCATCAATTCGGCCGTGCGTTTTTTCGTCAACCAGCCCTGTATGTTGTAACTGTACTGCGTAGACAGAGAATCAAACGTCACACACCGAATCCGTCCCATATCGTCGTAGTCATTTGATACGGAAGAGATCTCTGAACCATCGACCCAGATACGCTCGTCGATCACACGACCATGTGCATCGTAAGAATAGAAATAACGGATATCGGCCGTTTCATCTCCCACCTGATGCTGTTCTGCCCGGGCAAGCAGGTTGCCTGCATAGTCATATTTGTTGCTTGTACGCAGCAGACCACCATCGGAACGAGTTTCGATGGTTTGCACCACCCTGCCCCGCGGGTCGTAATAAAACGTGCGATTTACGGCAGGAGAGGTTCCGATCTCTTCGCTGCTCTCGGGATCATAAATCGGATAAATCTGTTCATGCGTCATCAAACCCCGAAGTTTGACCGAACAATCGGACAGAGACACGATGCTGTCCACCGGGACAAACGAATGAGTACCGAACTCCAATGTCGAAGTATTGTAGCTATCATAATAACTGACATGCGTATTTCGGTTCATCAGTCCGCCTACGCGCAACTGAAAAGTGTAAGACCGGACAAGGCGTCCCAACGAATCATAGACATGGTTAAGCGACAAGCCGTGATCCTGCATATCAGAGGTAATCGTCCTGATAATACGATCGTACTGATCGTAAAAATAACTTTCCTTGTTACTTCTGCCCGGAATATACTTCGCCCCCAATCGTCCCTTCGCATCATATACATATCTATAGCAGTAATGGAACGCCAGAGAATCTGTTAATCCATAAATTCCATCAGACTGAAGGCGACGGCTACCCTCCGGAGAAACGACCCAACGCAGACGGCCGATTATATCGTACACGTAATAGGTGTCTATTCGTGCCGTATCCCCGAGATAACGCCGCGTAAGCAGCGTATTGCCGTCACTGTCGGCAAACTCTTCACTTATATGGCCATCCTCGTTCGTTATTCTCGACTTGCTCAAAGTGTTTTTTCCACAGTATCCGTTGACAACGAGTCGATTGCTGTTGTCTACGGAAAGGTTGAATATCTGATCGGAGTCAACATTCGTTCCATAGTCATAAACAACATAATGATCCTTATTTTTCTGATATTCGCTTCCAGGCTGGAATGTCTTGACAACACGATTCAATGGAGACTCGTCGTACTCGCTGAACACATAGGGATAACAAGATTCCGTCGTATTGTATTTTGACATATAATAGTTATCCGACCGGTACTCCGTATTGCGTACATAAGCTCCGCCATTATCAGCTGCAGCAAACGGCAGGCAACTCTTCTCCTCCAGACCTTTCAGGTTATACAGAATCGGCTGAACCAGATCGGCATCAGCCATCGCAGCACCGATATCGACTCCTTGTAAAGGACGACCGAGACCATCGTAATAGGTCCGGCTTTCGACATATGCACTACCCACTGAATCTCTTGCAGTCCGGGTCGATATATAGACCGGATCGGTCAGACTGTAACATACGAAATTTGAATAACGCACGTCATCACCATCCGAAGAACTTGCCTTACGTCGATAATAAGTAGTTACTTGTGGTTTTGCCATCTGAACAGATAATTGCGCCCCTGAAAATTGGGTCCAGACAGTTAAATCCTCGGATTTTTCCCACGACAGATTTGCAATTGGGACCGATGGCGTTCTTTCATTAACCAAATTGATATATGCATCTTCCTCATTGTATTCCAGTCTGATAATTCCGGCATTCAGGGCAGCTTGGATCTCAACGGTATTGGAGTATGCACTCAAATCGCCACAAATTGCCTTACGACGATACTCCACATTTTGATATCCGATTTTATCCGGATTACAAAATTCGTCAGTTTTATTAGGCAAAACGGTCCATGATCCCGAATTTTCTTTTTTCTCCCATACATAGGAGATCTCTCCATCGGCAACGGCCGGAGCGATCGAAACGATGCGATCAGGATAGGTTCCAGCCTCATAATATTTATCGGAAGCCTGAATGATGCCGCCATATATACCACCAATAGGAGCATATCGATACGAAAGAGTCAGCATGCACGATACATTATTATTCGCAAACGTATCTGACACAACACATGACAAAGATACAACCCCATTGATTGCCGATGTGGTGTCTTGAGGTTTGAAGTACAAAAAACATTGATGCGTATACTGAAAATCGATATGGTCCACATAACCGGCCGTATCATGCATTTGATTGACATGAACTACGCCGTAGGGTGAGAGCATACCATGCGGCAAAGAGGTATCCTCGATACTGACGACAACCGTTCCCCCATTAGGATCGACAACAACACTGGCCGGCGTGATTGCAAACGTAGGACTCGCCCATACGGTCTTGCAATGGAAAACCGAGCACAACAAACTGACAAACAAAACAATGTTGCGTAACATGACCTTCTGTTTCATTAATAAATGTTCGTATTCATGTGATATTCATATTCCTCCAGCACGCCCTCACCATCTTCGATCGAAATCAAACGGCCGAACGAATCATAATTATAAATGGTTTCACGTCCTGACGGATCCAGATGTCGAGTCAATCCAACGGCTGGTTCATAATAATAGATATTCCACAGTCCATTTTGCGCATTCATAATAGCGGCTTTCTGTTGATCCGTAACAGCGCCATCCAAAGGTGAATCGGAGTTAATGCCTAAAAGTTGTTTCAATGCCTGGTAGGTAACTCCAGTCGCCTTTACAATAGGATACAGGCCTCCATATCCCCACAGATACGAAGTAGTTATTCCCGATGCATCTTCAATCTGAACAGGATTACCCATTGAATCATAGGCATTGTACGACCTGATTCGTTTGAAATTTTCTGCATTGGATAACTGCGTCGAACTCCGGTACAATACAGGATTCTGCATTTGCATTACCTCAACCTGCGTCGGTTTTATCAAATTCTGATCCTGACTCCCGATCCGATCATATGATATTCGCTGTGCATCAATAAGATATTTTGCAGGGAGAATTATCCTGGGATCTTCATCCACCTTGTATTTACGATACAAAAGTGACATTATTATACCTTGATCTGCGTTGCTTTCCGGGTATACATCCGGATATTCATGAAGATAATCCGTATGTGTAGCGATTATGCGGCCATCAGGTCTGATGACTCTGGTCACCGAATCCTGACCATAGCGATTGTATTTAAAAACAGTTCGAGTAGACAATGAATCATTGCCCCAATAATCGGTCGTCATTGTACTGGTCGGGCGGCAATCTCCAATATAATTCATAGTCATATAGGCATATTGACCGCTCATCTTGACATATGTTGAATGTTCCCGGCCAACATCCTCATATTCCGTATACACTCTCCTTACTGCCTGTTTGTCTGAATTATAGTAGGTTATATGATTTATGCGACCTCGTTCGTTATGTCTCGAATTGGGCGCGCGTTGAATATTGTCCAAAAAAACTGTATCAACACTGGAATTAGGCATATTCCACACTTTCTTACGCTGCTGGCCTTCGTAATCATCCGGATGAGATACATAGTCATTAAATCGATATTCTACAGAAGAACCGTCTGCATATATTTCAGAAACTGTACGATAGCCTATGTGGCTTTTGTCAAAGCTGTTGGCCGGAATATCCAAGTACGGATTCCAGCAATTATATTCTCCTACCCCATACGAATAGAATCGTGGAAAATAGGAGACAATTCCTCCCGAATACCTGAATTCCCGTGTCACATAGCCACCAAACCCGTCGTAGTCAGTAATCTTTTTTATTCTAACGCCTCCGGTCTCATCTGAATTCTCAAACAAGGCTGAATACGCATTCAATCTCGACAAATATTCATAATTCACATCGTAAGCCGGAACAAAAAAATTATCTCCGACAAAATCATCCCTTATTTCCTGATCAGGAAGTTGTACGGATTTATTTTTCAGGACAATAGCATACGCTGCATTGGGTTCATATTCGAATGTCGTAAACCCTTGTGTCGGATATTGAATCTGCTGAAGACATCCTATCAGACTGTATCTCCAGTCCGGATTATGTGAATCATTCCCTTCGGCGATGGTTTCATCGTATTGATTCTCTGCTATGGTTGTTGACGCGATATTACTATAGGCATTACCCTTTCCGTTATAGTATCCCCAGAAATCGACATCAGAAGTCGAGATTTCAGGATAAGGATACTCTTCATAATATGACATCTTGTAGGCCCCCAATCCCGATATATTTATTGCATCCAATATCAACCTCTGATCCTTTGTCCGATACGAAAACTTACAATTGCAGAGCTCTTCCAATTGCCCATTTTGAACCGATATTTCATCCAGTTGCTTCAGATACTGTGCAATATTTGCAAGTGCACGGGCATCCTGAGTTGTAGGAGAGACCGTAGTAGCATCCTTACATGATTTCGTTGAATACGTTAAATTTACCACAAGATCATTCGCACCTGTCGTACCGTTTTTAACAATCACTTTTTTAAGATAGGATGTCTTTATGATGCTTGCCTGCCTGTATAAATTAGTTTTAGGATCGATCTCTCCAGGATTTCCACCAGTTCCTGGATCAGGACCAATTTGGACATAATTATTGGCTAAAGAAAAACTGGTGACATAGTACGGGCACGAGGTTGTTGAGTTAATATCGCCCAACGTAATTGAATTATACGAATCATACTCGAATAGCATCACCCTTCCGTTGGGAGCCGTTATCTTTTTCAAAAACCATGTTACCGTCGGCTGATCATTTTGGTTTTGTTTCTTGTAGTTTCCATATGAGGTGAAATTGCCAGGTATCTGCAATTCAACTCCGTTAGGAATATCATCATCGCCAAAGAAATAGCAATATCCATCTTCCGTCGTAATTGTAAAGCTTTTAATTCCTCTATAGCTCTCGATTTGACCATTATCTTTCTTGTTATATTCTATTTTATACGTGCCATGACGACCGTTGGTGTTGAATACACATACTTCCCTCCGTCCATTATATACAAACGACCCGGAATGCCCCATAAAATTAAAATGATAAATATCAGATTCAGTCTCGACAAAGTTGACATTGTATCCAGGTATTCCGACATTGTAGTTTCCATTCGGTTGCTGTAGCACATCATCGTCGTCATAACTATTACGTCCCAATAAAAAGCCAAAATACTCTTGATCCGCTTTTTTTACCATATCATCCGGGAAACCTTTAATTTCTCGGGTAATAGAACCGCCACAATTCAAAAACCAGTTCAAGCCGAGAATTCCGGTTTGGCGTTGGGGCATGAACCCGGTAGAAGCATAGCCCGCCGAAATGGAAAACTGAAAATCATTATCGGCATAATCATAAATGGGGACATTCACTTGAGCCGTTCCCGTATAATAGTCCACCGGACTATTGCCATATTTAATAAAAGCCCACGTTTGAGGAGTTGGGATGTACCCCGATGTCTCTTCTTCTGACATTTCATCGTTTTGGGCAACACCAGGATGCAACGTACTCGCCAGCATCAAGGTCATCAGCAATTTCAAAAATCTGTTTCTCATAAATATTAAGTTTTTGATGGATAGGCAGATACTTTTGTATATGTACAAAGATACAGGGGTCTTGTAACCTTTCCAGCAAAAAACGCCTTAACACAAACACCACATATTACTGATAATCTTACTGTTAGCATACATACATCTTTCATTGACCTTACAGAACCTTTAACGGCGCACCCGACAAACCCTGTGGAGTAGGCCGTGCAGATGCTAACCCAAAACTGTTGCTAAACGATACATGAAGAATGGTATGTCTATGACTCCTTTTACCTGTGCACGAAAGCATTTGATCTTTGAGTTCAACGATTCAGCTGAAGCGTTTGTCTTACGTCCGTCAAAGTAGTTCAGGATTTCATCCTCATAGAATCTGATGGTATCGCGTACGGACTTGATTTCACGCAGAGTGCATGAAGCCACTTTCTCATACCACCCCTTGAATTTCTGTTTGGCAGTCTCCTTTGTGAGTTTCTTGTTTCTGAATATGGCTCTAAGGGAGTTGATCAGATTGTATGCTTCTTCAAGTTTTGGGTAGAGTGCGAAAAGTATCTTCGCACGCTTTTTCTGCGTTGCGC
>ERZ779796.15-NODE-15-length-28251-cov-20.0707_pt1 | contig 28251 bp, 22 predicted proteins | sample MGYA00511097_ERZ779796 | MGnify/ENA primary metagenome ERZ779796 (study PRJEB29588, sample SAMEA2154930) | human gut metagenome | biome: human gut; feature: human-associated habitat; material: faeces | place: Denmark | collected 2008/2010 ...
GCGCCTGCCATTGTTCCCAAGCTCTCTCTACTGTATAGCTGCGATCCCCCGTACGGAAGAGCTGCCGCAGATCCTCGGCCAGATCTCCTTTGTCGCCGTTGCGCACGCAGCTCAGCAGATTGCGTTTCAGGTGCGTCGTACAGCGTTGCAGCGGGGTTCCGGGAAAGACCGCACTGATGACATCCTCCAGACCCTTCAGCCCGTCGGCACACACCAGGCCGATCTTCCGAACGCCTCGTTCCTGCAGCTCTGTGAGCATCTCGCCCCAGCCCAGGGCACTCTCCGTGGGTTTGTTGAAGATCCCCAGCACTTCACGCCGTTTGTCTTCACGCACGGCAAGCACTACATAGAAAGCTTCGGTCTCCACGCTCCGCTTGCGGTGGATCTTCATGTGTACGCAATCGATGAAGACGATCGGGTAATACGTCTCCAAAGAGCGCGTGAGCCATTGCGAGACATCTTCTCGGAGGTAGTCCAGCATTCGCGAAATGCTCGCCTTGCTGTAGTGCTCGCCATAGATATCCTGGAATACCTCGCCGACCTGTTCCTGCGTAAGACCTTTCGTGTAAAGCGTTCCCGCAAGGCGTTCGCATTCATCTTCCTGATGGCGAAGGATCGCCAGAATCCGGGGATGAAAATTCCCGTAGCGATCTCGTGGTATCCGGAACGTCAGTGTACGACCATGACCGTAACTATGCCCCGGGCGAAATCCGTTGCATTTGTTCCCTGACGTGGAGTTTTCCCGGAGATATTCCCGGCGCTCCGAGACCATCATACTCTCCAACAAGATCTCCAACAGATCCTGAAGACCATTTTCCCGCTCCGAATGTTTGCATATTAATTCGGAAAGTTGTTCCTTTGTCAACACCATAAGTCTACTCCTTTTTTAGTTTTTGTTGGTTCCCTATACAAATCTAAAAAATCTGTAGACTTTTTTATTTATCCTTCTCCAGACACACTCTTTGAAACAGTATCTTTTGAAGCGTTCTGTGCTATCTCAACAATACCGTCACAGCATGTCCTCCGGCGTCAGCGGCGTATAGGGACCGTCCTTCACCTCGAAGATCACGGAACTTTCGCGCACCTCCAACGTATGCCACTGCCCCTTTGGTATCTGAACTCCGTAGTTGCCTCGCCGGGGATCGAGTTCGAAGCGTTGAATCTCCCGGCGGGTATCGTCGTAGAACATCACATCGATACGCCCCCGCAGCAGCATGTAGGTCTCCGCCGTATGCGGATGCCGATGAATCGGCAATACCGTACCCGGCTCCAGGGCATTCAACAGCCGCTGTGCCTTGGCATCCAATGTCTCGTGCAGATTGTAGTTCATCCGCAGCCGCTCCGACGCCTTCGCCTTCGCAGCCACTTCATCCAAAAGTTTATCGTCGATCAACATAATAAAATCGTTATTTTGAGGTATTTCTTAAATACTCTTCATGAAGATGATAATATTTCTTCTTGAACAATATATATAGAACACTCAACAGGACAAAAACTCCTAACAAATACATCCAATGTGCCCTAACATCGTTAGGTATCAGATATATAAATCCAACAGATACCACTAATTGGATGAGGGCATAAATCAAAGATACTACCGGATGGCTTATTTTCAGTTCATTGGCCATAAGTTGATAAACATGTTTACGGTGAGCCTGTCCAAGGTTTTCATGCAAAAGAATCCTGTGACATATAGTCAGACAGCCGTCTACGCCATATACAAGCAGGAATACGAGCCATGTAATATCTCCCGTCTTGGCGATCAGTGCACCGATGGCAAACAAAAGGATAAATGCTATTCCGACGCTACCCACATCCCCAGCAAAGCATTTTGCCTTACCTCTTGGCCTGAAATTGAAAAATGAAAACACTATTATGGCTAACAATGCAACAACCAGGAAAGAAGTATCTACAAAATTGTAAATCCGATTAACAAACAATAGCGGCAAAAGAACTGCGGCTGAATAACCGGCCGTAATACCATTGATGCCATCCATGAAATTGTAGATGTTCGTCGCTCCTACGCATACGATAAGAGCCACAACGATAAAGCCCATCTTCATCCATAGCCCATCTGTTTTGATAAAAGAATCATCTCCAGTCATAATGAAAAGCTGCCAAATAAGAAGCCCCATTGCCGCAAATTGGACTATAAGTCTGACCGAATCCGGAAGGGAATGAATATCATCAATAAAACTAATTCCGGCAGCCAGCGTCACTGCCACAAGAAACAACGGATACTGAAACCCGAAGAATGCGCTCCAGATCCAAGCTCCCAACAGGAAAATGATTCCTCCGCCTCGCAATACGATCGAGGAATGACTGCTTCGTTCATTCGGTTTATCGATGATATTGAATTTGTCAGCAATCCTGAAATACAATAACTCCAAGAGGAGAAGGATGACAAAGATGACTCCGTAGATCAAACATGTATGCATAATTGCTTATAATTATACTCCAAACCGGATGACATTAGAATAGAGTAATCACTCATACAACAAATAAGTGCAATCCTAATCCGTTTCAAAGCATTTAAATTAACATTTAACAGTTATCGACTTCATTCATGTATGCTTTAATCACTATTTGACGATCAAACTCACGCTCTACCTTTTCTCGTCCAGCTCTACCCATGGCAGCTTTTTCGTCTGCTGAGAGCAAGATGAACTTCTCTATCTGACGAGCTAAATCCTCGGCATCACCAGTATCAAACAGATAACCGGTCTTACCATCCTCAATCACATCCATGGTTCCGTTAATTCTTGAACCTATACAGATTCGTCCGGTAGCAGCCGATTCAAGCAACACGTTTGGCACTCCCTCACCACCATGTGATGGAAGGATAGTGCAATGACATTTCTCTATCCACGAGTCAATGTCCTTGCGAAATCCAATATATTCAACCCATCCGGCTTTTTGAGCATCCTCCACAAGTTTCATATATTCAGGCTGTTCGTTCCATCCGGCAATTAAAAATTTCGTATTCTTGTACTTCTTACGAATTATCTCAGCCGCCTGCAGATACTGGTCGATGCCCTTCAGTTTCATAACACGACCGATAAAAAGGAACCGAATCTCCTCATCATCAGGAAGTGGCTTGAATGCATGCTGCCGCAAATTGCAACCCGAACCAGGGAGCATAGCATAGTTATCCTTTACAAGCCCCCGTTTGATAAAGAAATCTCTATCCCCCGTGTTTTGGAAGAATACCTTATAACATTTCTTGATACTCAACTTATAAAGCATCTCACAAATGAGGCTCACCAACGAACGCTTTAAAAACGTCGCTCCCGTGCCCGTGATGTTACACACCTGACGATACTTGCCATTGCTCGCCATAGTACCATAGATGTTCGGTTTGATGGTGTAACTGAAGATGATATCGGGATTTACCTGGGGAATCATTTTTTTGTAGAAACGTATCAACTTCATATCCTTCACCGGATTCACGCCGCGACGATCAATTTCTGTCTCAACAATATGGCATCCCAAATCTTCGAAGTACTTGTTTTCCTCACTCTTTGGGAGTGACAAGTATAATTCATGTCCCTGCTTCACCATTTCATTAATCATCTCCTTACGAAAAGAATAAAGTGTAATAAAATGGTTTGCTAAAAATAGTATTCTTTTTTTCATTATATTGTATTATTCATTAGCTTTTATTACTCGGCAAGGATTACCCACTGCTACAGAGTTGTCTGGAATATCCTTAACTACTACACTCCCGGCTCCAATCACTACATTATTTCCAATGCGTATATCACCGATGACAGTAACATTCACCCCAAGTGTCACATTATCGCCTATCGTAGGTCGGTGGTCATTGTCTCCATCCACCTTATTGCCAAGGGTCGTCAGATGTCGGCACGAAAAATTCTTTCCAATGCTCTTTGCGTTTATCTCGCTCGCAAATGGATGCGCAAAGTATGCCCCCTCACCAATCTTAGTAGTTTTCGAAATAACAAAATATCTATCCCCAGGACGATACCAACCAATCAGCATCTCTAACATCGGACCGATGCGATGATAAAATAGGGTACGAAAATAGCGATCAGTGTGAAGATAATAGAGAAACATCGTTCCATACCCCATCTGCAAATCAGTTTTCCCTTTTCTTCTGTTTAGATCTGCATTGATAGACATACGAATTCCATCCATGCATAGGTAAATTGCAAAATGAGGAATATACAACCAGCAGAAAAAGATGGCTCTAACGCATTTTAATAAGTCTCTAATTTTTCTTTTATTCATTACTATATGAATTTTATTACTTTTGCAGGTACTCCACCAACAACAGTATGCGGCTCAACATCTTTAGTAACAACAGCACCTGCCGCAACTACAGAACGAGACTTAATTGTTATACCCGCCATTAATCTACAGCCGCAACCAACCCATACATCATTGTCAATTTTTACAAAATTTCCAACTATTGGATTGTACTTAATCGGAGTTCCAATATCTTCCCATGTATGATTCACAGACAAAATTGATGTATTGTGAGCCAAAGACACGTCATTGCCTATTTCTATTCCCCCATACCCTTCAAGATAACAGAAAGGATGCACTGAAACATTATTGCCAAATGATATGTTTTCAAGGTTTTCAAGGATAACATATTGTTTGATAGAAACATTTTGGCCACATTTCTTAGCCAACGTCTTCACTAGTATATAGCGGATAGCAATGCCGATTTTTCCGCCTGTGTTTCTAAATAGATGTAACAAAAAAATTCGAAAATCTCTCGGAAACAAACCAATAATCTTGGCACAACATTGGAGTACTTTACTATATCTTGAATATAGTTTTCTACCTAAAGTCATCGTATTACTTTATTAAATTTTCAAATTCCATATGTATTTTATTCCTCAGTTGACTCAATTCGACATGCTCCATTGCGAACTTGTTTGTTTTAGCGGCATTATCGATAATCAATGTACTATTTGCAACAAGGCTTTGTACTGTTTCATCAAGTTTCTCAAGATCATTGACTACCACACATCCGGGAACACGAGTTGCATAATCTATAGAGGCAACGGAAGGTGGTCCAATAGCCAACATCATCGCTCCGGATTGCATGCAATCAGTAATCTTAGTCGAGAACGAAAGTCTCACAAGTTTCATCTGTTCTTCATCAAAAGACTCGACGTGCAATACAACATCTGCATCCTTCATAATTTGCTTTATTTCATCGAAAGAGCGAGTCTTATGAAGCGTTGATGCACCTTTTATATTCAACATGGATAACACATTATCACTAACGGGTGTTCCTGTAAAGATATCCAGATGAGCTTTTGCAGAATCTATATTCAACTTTGCAATGGATTTGGCTAAAGCTCCAAGTATTTTATATCTATGGTAAAAAAGATTTCCAGCATAAACAAATCTTACAGGTGTATTCACAATTTTTTTAGGCTTGCTAATATCACACCCTTTATGCAGCAAATGAAACTCTTTTCCATACAACTCCTTATACTCGTCACACATTTTTTGAGAGATTGCATAGCAGCGATCGGACATTTTTGCAATTTCCTTCAAATAGCGGTTCTTCAATTTCTGAAGAAAATTAAAAATAGAAACCGTATCTCTGTAGAGATCATCTACGTAATAAGATATTATTTTTGCATTAGTATGCTGTTTAATAAACTTTATCGCTTTATACGTCAAGGGGTCGCTTTGACCAAAGCAGAAAACAATATTGGGCCTACAATCTTCTATGAACTTTTTAAAAGACTTATTATTCCAAAGATTCGTTGAGTATGCTAAATAATATACTAGCTCGAAGATAACTTTGTTTCGTTTTGCAGTACCCAATATCTTTGCCTCAGTATCATCCGTTTCCAAACTTTTATCTGCAAAGACATATTCGAAACGCTTGCCTATCCTTGAGGGTATTAGGAGATTTTTGATTATTGATACAGGAGAAATAGAATAGAACTCCTTGCATACCTTATTATTAGGCTTTGTAGCTCTTGAATAGAGACATGAAAAATTTACATTTTTCCAATCTCCAAAGAAATTGGAAAGCGTATTACCACTTGCTAGACGATCATCCCAAGCAGCTTTAGTTACGACTAATATGTTCATTTCAACTATATTCATATATCTACCCTCTCGTATCTATCTGGCAATAGTAGTCATAAAAGAATAAATGAGAGAATTATGCTCGTCTAATTATACTCTTGTAAATATCTATATATTTACCAACATTCTGCTCGTAACCATATCGTGTGATAACAAAATCCTTACATCTTTGGCTGTAATATTCTCGTCCATTTTTATCTATCTCAAGCACCTTATCAACCATTGCCTTTACATCATGTGGATTTACTACATAACCTGTGTTACCAACAACTTCAGGACAAGCAGTTGCATTGAAAGCTATAACAGGAGTACCACAAAGCATTGATTCGGCAAAAACCTTTCCGAAGGTATCCTCTACGGAGAATCCTACAAATGCGATTGCGGCAGAATAGAGTTTTGACAATTCGGCTACTCCATTGACGAAATTGATATGAACCATATTTCCAACTAAAGGCTTCTTCGTTACTTTCTTGCCAATAATTACCAACTGATAGTCATTAGGAAGGACTGCAGCCAATCTAGTTGCGTCCGTGAATCGTGTGCTCTTATCATCCCAAAAAGCGCTAACACTTACAATAAACTTTTTAGATGTATCCAAACCATATCGTTCATAAATGCTATCATCATGCATCTCTTTAAATTTCTCCGTATCAATCCAATTATAGATCATGTGAATGGGATACTCTTTAAGGAAAGATTTCTTCACCTCACACTCCAACCACTTTGAGCAGACAATAATATGCATGTTCAAACCACAAAACAGCTGTTTTTTCTTACGATACATTTTACGGGTCTTATCAAAGAACCATGTGATAGGACCAGAAGTATGAAGCTGAGGACAATGTCCACACTCTGTCTCCCACTTTCGGCAACCAACTTCTGTGAAGTGAGTGCACTTTCCCGTAAAAGGCCAACAATCAAAAAAAGACCACACAATAGGAGTCTGCTTTTCCTTTACATACGAGAAGAACATCTCATAGTTGAGATAATTACTATGGAGGTTGTGAATCTGAATAATATCAGGTTTATAATCCTCTATGAACCGGATAAATTTCTTTGTCCCAAATTTAGAACCTGTACCTTCTTCACCTAAAAGTCGAGTATTAATTAATGCATGAACTCGATTCTCATTATCGGAACCAATCCTATACTTATGAGGGTAATCAGAAGTTTTTGATCCGTATGCAACAATACTATCGTGACCTTGAGATCTCAGCAACTCTGCTATCTCAACAGCAATTACACCTGTACTGCCCCTACCACAGGTAACATTAATTTGTAGCACTTTCATATTCTTATCTATAACGCTCGTGTAAAATCATATCTTGCCAGAAGAATGCATAATGATCTGAATCTCTAAAACTTCTATACAAAAATAATAAAATACATATTATTAAAATTAATTTACTCAAACTTGATGAATACTTTGCAATCGATTGTGGGACAAACAAACATGACCACATAACAAAATATCCTGTGATGCGAACCAAAGAAGGATCCAATCGAATAAGTGGAATAAAAGTAGTGGTTAATGATGTACCAATCATAGCTAATGCTGTTGTTCGATCAAGGCCATCATTTTTGTAATCCTTAAGTGAAAACAAACCTATTAGATAAAAGCCCACATAAAGAACGATTACTATAAATGGCTTACTCGCTCCAGTTTCGTAATATGATCCATTATACATTGCATATATTTCATTCGAATCAGCCAAAAGCACGCCAATGTAGTTATAAAACATCAATACGCAAATAAATGCGACTATAGTCAATCGATATGACCAAACAGGTTTTTTCAACAAGAAAATAATTAGAAACAAAACGCCTATCATACTACTCTTGTGGAAAAGAAGAGCTAAAGCAAGATAAAAAATAAATTTCTTAACCTTATTCTTTGTAAGCCCTATGTATCCCATAATTAACAACCCAACTGCAATGCTCTGCCGGACTGCACTACATGGCAAATAAGAAAAATATAGCGTAATATAAAAAGAATAGGCAAATAATAACTGCTTTAGAGTCGTGCTATTTCTGTAAAAAAAGACACCTAAAGGGACTAATATAATTGACGCCATCAATAAAAAATAAATTTGCTGATTATAAATAATATAACTAAGTGCTTTATTCAAAATCCACATTCCTGGATCTTTGCCAAAGTCACTCTGCGTAGGGTTTAATAAACCAGTCCAAAAACCATTAAATAGTTCGCCCCAGCTGTTATAACGAATAGCCTCGAACTTATCCCAATAGGCCAGCGTATCATTTCCTACTGCCACGTGTCTCAAACCTGCAACTACTATCAGAACAGAAGTAATGATAATGACATATTTCTTTCTAGATTTTTTTGTGTCATTGTTTTGCATCATACAATACAGGATGATAGCAAAAACTACTAATACGAAGAATATTGACATATCTATTTTTTAATGAATCGTTGAACCATATTTTTTTCCTCATTATTCATTATTGCATACGACACAAACCAAAATAGCATACAATAAATTCCTACTATTAGCAATAAAATCATCCAACTGTTAATTATAATATTATTTGTTACAACAAAAGCAATAACTGCAAATAAGGACAGGAAGGGAAGAATCTTCCCATGGCATTCCCTAAAAAACCGACATACGTCTATACCTAAATCATTCTTATAGAAAAAGTTAACCCAAACGACATAAAATAATAACCCAAGTCCCGAACAAGCAGCACATCCTATTGCACCCCAATCTCTAGCCAAAAAACATGATCCTGCCAACCCGATGATTGAAGTTAAGAAAATGGCCTTACCTGTATAATTAACTTTCCCTTCAGCATATACAACATCACTTGCAATATGTTGTGTCAAAGAGACGATGTTTGTTATTGTCAAGAAAATAACTACTAAATAAACTTTGCCAAACTCTGATCCCACCCAAAGGCTAATGAACTGACGACCAAATACGACAAACCCCGAAAATAAAAAACTGATAATAAATAATTGAATACGACCAACCTTTATCATCAGTTTCATTATTGCCTCCTTGTTATCAGTTTGTTTCATACGTGACACCTTAGGCAAGAAAAGTCCATTAAGAGCCGATGAGAAATTCCAAATAAGCCCCTCTATCATCATACCTATAGCAAAAATAGCTATTTCTCTAGAGTTGGCAAAAATACCGAGAATAGTGTTTACCAATGAGAGTCTAAATCTTTGGGCAAGGCTAATTAAAAAAACCCAAACTGAAAAAGAAAATAACAGTTTTACTTCCGTACGATTCCAAAAGTACCAATTTATTTTTAGCCCAGTTTTCTTGACGAGCACAAAATATTTAGTAAGTGACACGCAAAAAGCAGTAGCTCCGTTAATAAGAACAAGCCAATATACATTTGCACTGAATATTAACGCTACAACTATCAGAAAAACAGTACCAACACGAGTAACCATATCAAGAAGCTTGTTCTCAACAAACATCTCGAATGCCATCATTGCGCCACTCATCGGTTTTAAGACAAAATTGAGAACACTGAAACCACCGGCTATACAATAAAGCAATTTCATTTTCTCTATTTCTTCTGGGGTCAGTCCTTTAAAGATGCCCGAGATATGGAAAAATAAAACAATAAGGGCAAAGAAAATGATGGCATCAATCAGCAGGTAGACTTTGGTGGTTAGGCCTAGCATATTCTCAACCTTCCTTTCATCGCCCTCCGCACGATATTTTGCAATAAACCGAGTAATAGCAGAATCAAGGCCAAAATCTAGAAGAAAGTACGAAACAAATGAAGTGATAAGACTATATAGGCCATAATCTGAAACCCCTATCTGACGAATCATCCATGGGGTATAGATAAATGAGATAATAATGTTCAGAAAAATAGAAATGTAAGATATTATCGCTCCTTTTGCAATATTATTATTACTATTCATTTATCAAATATATTTTGATTTAGGCATAATACCAAAATGACGAAGAAGCCATATATCTATCATCACAACAATGCTCTTATATATGCTGCGAGGTGACAAATTCTCATCGTTACCATTTTCTTTCAGGCAAATTGGTTCGTAACTAAATATATCATCAGTTAAGTCAAAATTTATTGATGTATCAATTTCTTGCTTTGAATATAGATTATTTTTTTCTACATTCATTCTTAAACTATGTACACCAGTTCCATCATTGCCATAATTTCGTACTTTTGAAATAGTAGGAAGCACGAAATATTTATCCTCTAAGTTGGCATATATCTCATAAATTGCATCTCCATGTAACTTTCCCAGCTTCAACATTGAATGAATCAAGTCTATTCCTCGAGGATACACCTTCTTCAATTTATTATATTTGGTGTCATCGAGAATAATGTTTCTAAGGGCATCAAGGTTATAATAATTATCTTCGATATTTTTATTCTTTTTTATCCATGACCCATTACCCCATGCACAAAAACGCTTTGATATATAAAAATTGTTCTTGTACATCGATGGAAATTCCATAGGGAAGTTATAGCCACAAATCTTCACAATGCGATCGTCATCTATAAACCGCTGGAAACAGGCATTCATATATTCAAGAAAACATAATGAAAATTCATTATCATCTTCCGTAAAGATATAGAACTCATACAGCGGCTTGATTTCCTTTATTAATGCAGCTCCATTACTGTTTTCATGACCTACGCCATAGTTACGTTCGCGTCTTGTCACGCAAAGATTTGCAAAGCTATTATTCTTTTCTTTCTCTACGAGATAAGCACCTATTTTCTTCCAACCGTCAATATATTTTTCAGATGGGGGATAATCTAGAGCTACATATACATCGGTATGTTCAGCTCCTGTACACTTTTCAAGAGACTCCAAGCAACGCTTGAAATGATCAAATCTATTCAATGTCGGTATGATAACCGGCGCATATTGTTTGATTTCCATTATATGTCCTTTTATAACGACCGCAAAAAATCAGGAAACAGTAACTTCATTCAAAAGAAGTAGCTCCATATCTATGAGTCCTGCTCGTTGTCCAAATCGCAGTAAAGAATGTTCTTGGATTTTTGAACATTTCTGTCTCACAAGTGTTAGTAAAAAGAGGCTATTTCTTTGTAAAGACACGTCATTCTATATTCTATCTTTCTTAAAAACACAATAGCATCATAATGTCTATTCGTGGTTGAAAATTTATAGAAAATGTTTCTTGTAATATTGCGAAAGCCTGTGTTCAATGTCCTCCATCTCAACATCACAGAGCATTAATCGCATGCAACCTAATGCTATGGGATATTTCGCTTTGATGCCATTCAAAATAATTTTATTAATTTAAGAGCATCTGAAGGATACGCAAACTCAAGATGAAGCACAACATTCTCAATATTTGAACGTATTGTCCCATCCATACAATATCAGAAAATATATTGTGCTTGTGATCTTACCAAAATAGACTCGTCCAAACAATTCAACATTGAAGGAAATTATCTTTACGTACTTGATTTCCCCAGTAGGTAAATTTAATTGTCTTAATTAAAAAATGTTATGGTAGCGATTCTCGTAGAAATAATGCTGCCATCCCTTCATCGCCTACTATACTTAGCCTATCATTTTAATCGCAGTCTTCCACATACGAGCTTCAGATTGCTTTTTCGTGATTCATCAGATAAACGGCCAAGAAACTCTCAAAAAATACATGTTCAATTTTTGGACGAATAGATGTATGAAATATTTGACCCAAAATCTGATAGTTACACGTTCATCATGCAGCAAACCTTCATAATAATGTCACACATTCAAATCGTGTTTTATGTTTGAGGCAACATTCATCTTTACATGCCGAGCGAAGGATGACGTGTTTTGATGAAGATAATCTCTTTACACAATTCTCAATGACAGGAGACACAGTCAGACAGACTGCCTCTGCAAAATCACTATAGAACTATAGGAATGAATCTCGAGTGGATCGTTATTTCATGGCTCCATGTCATCCATCATGTAGGTAACAAACGTCAAATGAGTCTTTTGATTCTCTAAGTCGAGAGAGAAACAACCCAAATCGCCACAGATCAGCAAGAACGTCTCGAAGTCATTATCCTCCATCTCACGAACCGGCCTGAACCTCACACACCCCGTATCATACTTTTCCTAGTATACTGTGTATTGAGCATATATACAAGGTAATAAGATTTGTACCTATCTTTTCTTTTTTAGCTGCGAAGATATCTTAAATGATAGGAGAAATCACTCCTGTTACACTCGAGAGTGCATTAGGTAACATTAATTCAATCAATTATTTATGTCAAGGATAACACTCCTTCAATACTCTTGTTGATTTTCGTTATAAGGTCTAGAATTCAAATGATAGACAGCGAATGCATCTCGCGACACGAATGTATACGAGCTACATAAAAGGCGTTATACTTTCCGAACATCCTATATCCACAGATATCCTCTACTGGTTCTTATTTCTTTCTTACACTTTTGATCAACTTTCTAACGCAACCCCCACACGTATAGTCGTATGAATTATCATTCACGTGCACCTTTAGCTACCATATTCCAGACAAGCCATTTATACGAAGCAACATCTCCAAAGGCTTGTTCCCTTATAATAAAAAGGATCAACCATCTGACTACCAATCCATGAGATCTCACACATCATGCAAACATCCTTTTTCGTTACATATCTTGCTAAAAATCTTGCGAATAGGTCGAAGCACTTTATACTCGGATCTTCCTCGCTTTGTTGATATCAAGATTGCCCCATTTCTCGGATGATACGAGCAGGAGAACCTGCGACTACCACATTCGGCGGGACGTCTCTAGTGAGTAAACTCCGAGCTCCAATATAAGCATGATGCCCTATACGTTTTACCTTTGCTGAAATACTGAGAGCACCTTGACCTACAAAAACGAAATTCTCCATTTCTGTGTAAGCTCCAATAGCAGCACCACCGGCAATAAAACAACTGCTGCCAATATGCGTTGTATGCGAGATATTGACGTGAGACAAAAGCACGGTATTACTGCCAATATAAGAATCTGCTTGAACGTATGTGAATGGAGATATATAAACACCTACATCTGATATCTTTGCAAAGGCAGATATAACAGTATTTGGATGAATAAGAGTTGGTACAGAACCACCCAAGCTGATAATGTGATCGGACAGTTCTGTACGAATCTTATTGTCACCCATGGTAAGTAAGAAATTCAATCCAGACAGATCTCCTTTAGCAAATAGATCATCAAATGAACCGAGGATAAAATAGCCATGATCGGTCTCTCCTGTTCGTTGAGAATTATAATGATACAGACCCGCAATTTCATATCCGCAGGCCAAAGCCAAATCAAGGAAAACAGGGGTATTATGACCTATACCAAGGGCATATATCTGTTTCATTTCTTCATTATCAAGTCCAGTATACGCTCAATATCGTTATCGCTCAACTCATGATGCATTGGCAAACAAAGTACGCTATCTGCCATCTTATGAGCATTCGGAAGATTTGCAGGATTTGCGGACTCCAAACCACGGTAGGTAGAGAACTCAGAGATAAGCGGATAGAAATAGCGACGGCCGAGGACATTAGCTTCCTTCATCTTAAAATAAAGAGCATCACGCGACATACCAAATGCTTTCTCATCAATGAAGATTGGGAAGTAGCTGTAATTGTGCTTAACCCCAGGCATATCATCGAAGAAAGTAATACCATCAATTCCTCGGAGCACTTCACGATACTTGACAGCTACCTGCTGACGAGCGGCAATAGCGGCATCCACCTGACTGAGATTAAGAAGGCCATAAGCTGCACGCATCTCATCCACCTTGGAGTTGATACCAGGGCCAACCACGGTTGTCTCATTGGCAAAGCCAAAGTTCTTGAGGAAGTCGATCCGTTTCTTGGTTTCCTCATCCGGCATGATCATAGCACCTCCTTCGATAGTATTATAAACCTTGGTGGCATGGAAAGAGAGAGTGCTCATGTCGCCCCAATTCAAGATACTTTCGGTCTCGACTTTCTGATCCTCCCGTTTGACGGGGATACATGGCTCAAGCGCGTTTTTAGCTTCGTCAAAAGCACGCTTATAATCGACTTCGTTCTTTGGAATCTCCAAAGCGAAAGCATGAGCTGCATCATATATAACCTTCAAGCCATATATATCTGCAATCTCCTTGATGCGACGAACATCGCATGGTTTACCATAACAATGTACCGGCATGATGGCTGTCGTCTTTGGGGTTATGGCCGCTTCAATCTTTTCGGGATCAAGATTGCCGGTACGTGGATCGATATCTACGAATACAGGTTTGCAACCAGCCCACCAGATAGAATGAGTCGTGGCTACAAAACTATATGGAGTGGTAATTACCTCACCTGTGATCCGCAATGCCTGAAGTGCCGTAAGAAGAGGAAGGGTACCATTTGTAAAGAGGCTGATCTGAGGAACACCAAGGTACTCCTTAAGTGCTGATTCGAGTTTCTTGTGGAACTGACCATTGTTAGTAATCCACTTAGAGTTCCATATCTGCTTGAGAAGTTCGTTAAACTCGTCAAGATTGGGGAGTAACGGACTGGTTACTGTAATAAGTTTGTTGTCCATATTATTATCCATTTTTGTGAATTTTAATATTTCTACATTAATTATTTATTCTTGTATCAAAAGATTTGTTAGTTTCTGAAACCTCGGTTCTTTGTCATACCATCGAAAGAACGGCTTCTCAATAAACCGAATGCGAATTCGATCTATCAATATGCAGGTGAAGAAAACAAGCAAAACAACTCCTACAGAAAAGAAAATTAGCTGCATGAGTGGAAGTTCGTAATGTCCCACACAATCGACAGTATCTTTCCAAAGCCATTGACGCATCGCATCAGAATTGGCATGGATTAAAAGAACTCCGATCGTAGAACCTCCCACCGCATTGATGACTTTGCTATTAGGGATATTCAGATTCTTGAACCAAAGGAAGGTTGAAACAGCAACGACTACTGCAAAAAACTTATTACTATCAGATACAAAGAATCCCGCCCCCTTATGTATCACATACTGCATTACTATAGCGGATAGACTTGCAAATAAAATCGTAATCAATGACATCCACCCCCAAAAACGAGTATCATTCATCAGTTTGGTAGGATACAAACGAATGAACGATGCGATCAAATAAATGATTCCAAACCAGGTAACATAGTTCATTGCTACTCCAAACATAGGTATTGTACCGAGAATTGTGTACATGCCGAGAAGGAGGAGTATAAGCAATTTATGCTGCTGTTTGGTCATGTTATGTATAAGTATATTCCAAAATGGAATCGTCAACCAAAAGCCAATGAAGCAACTTGTGAAGTTTGTTTGAAATCCCCACACTGGCATAATAAGCTTGAATAGTCGTACAGCGGAGAAACTTTCATATCCTGTAACGAAGAAAATTCCATATATAATATTTTATACAGATATATCCATAGCAGCAACTTTACAAACTTTTTTAGCGAAATGTTGCTTTTACACATAAAGTAGCCAGTGATAAGCAGAAAGCAGTTTATGCCCGTTTTACCCCATATTCCAAACAACCAAAGGAATAGGGTATTTACATCAGTAGGATTTGACATCATTGGACCTTCAGGTAATGTAAGTCCAGAATTGACAACAAAATGATGAGCAATAATCATCAGCATACAGATGATACGGTAAAGCTCAAGATTAGAGGAACGAATTTTGCGTCCCCCCCTCTGTTATAGGTAAGTCGCTGATAGCACACATTTTATCACATGTCATCCTTTATACATATTCTCGTAATAGGATTGATAATCACCACTAGTGACATTATCGAGCCACTCCTGATTGTCAAGATACCAGCGAACTGTTCTCTCAATACCCTCTTCAAACTGAAGTGAAGGCTCCCATCCAAGTTCCTTCTGGAGTTTGGTGCTATCAATAGCATAACGAGCATCATGGCCAAGACGATCGGTTACATACGTGATGAGATCAAGATCTTCTCCCTCCTTGCGACCGAGAAGGCGATCCACGGTGTTGATGACTACTTTGATAATATCAATATTCTTCCACTCGTTGAAGCCACCAATATTGTACGTCTCCGCAATGGTTCCCTTATGGAAAATAAGGTCGATAGCTCGTGCATGATCTTCAACATAGAGCCAGTCGCGCACATTCTCCCCCTTACCATAGACAGGAAGAGGCTTACGATGACGAATGTTATTAATGAAGAGTGGAATCAACTTTTCGGGAAATTGGTAAGGGCCGTAGTTGTTCGAGCAGTTGGTTACAATAGTAGGCATGCCATATGTATCGTGAAAAGCGCGAACAAAGTGGTCTGAACTTGCCTTCGATGCAGAGTAAGGGCTATGAGGATTGTACTTGGTAGTTTCATAAAAGAAATCATCTCCATAAGCCAAATGATGTTTGCTTGAACTTGCTGTTGTAGTGAAAGGAGGCTCAATACCTTCAGGATGATTCATTGCGAGAGCGCCATATACCTCATCTGTTGAGATGTGATAGAAGCGCTTTCCCTCATATTTTTTAGGGAGAGATTCCCAATAAAGCTTGGCGGCCTGAAGAAGCGAGAGTGTACCCATGACATTGGTACGGGCAAAAGTAAATGGGTCCTTGATGGACCGATCGACATGGCTCTCAGCAGCAAGATGGATAATACCATCAATCTGCTCCTCCTGCATCAGTCTGTAAAATGCATCAAAGTCGCAGATATCCATCTTAACAAACTTATAATTAGACTTGTCCTCAATATCCTTAAGGTTGGCCAGATTACCTGCGTATGTGAGTGCATCGAGGTTGATTATCTTGTACTCAGGGTATTTATTTACAAACAGGCGGACTACGTGCGAACCAATAAAGCCTGCGCCACCAGTGATAACTATGTTTTTCATTAGCGACCTGTTTTTCCTAATATGTTTGTACTATTAACATCATGTTTAAGTTCTTCAATAACCTTCAGAAGGTATTGACCATATTGATTTTTTAGCATGGGTTGCGCAAGTTCACGTATACGCTCTTCAGTTATCCACCCCTTACGATAAGCGATGGCTTCAAGACTCGCAATCTTAAGGCCCTGGCGTTTCTCTACTACCTCAATAAAAGTAGATGCCTCTGAAAGGGAATCATGAGTACCAGTATCAAGCCAAGCGAAACCACGACCAAGAAGAGCCATTTTTAATTCACCATCTTTGAGGAATTTCTGATTGACAGAAGTAATCTCATATTCTCCTCTTGCTGAAGGTTTGATCTCTGATGCCACTTTCACAACCTTATTCGGATAGAAATAAAGGCCTACGACAGCATAGTTAGACTTCGGTTTTGTTGGCTTCTCTTCAATTGAGAGGCAATTTCCATTTTTATCAAATTCTGCCACACCATAACGTTCTGGATCGGATACCCAATAGCCAAAAATAGTAGCTTTTCCATTATCTGCATCTTTAACCGCTTGTTTCAACTGCTTCGTGAAGCCACTACCGTAGAAGATATTGTCACCAAGGACAAGACAAACGCTATCATTGCCAATAAATTCAGCACCTATGGTGAAGGCCTGAGCTAAACCATCAGGTGAAGGCTGTTCGGCATATTTAAAGCGAACTCCATAATCAGAGCCGTCCCCAAGCAGACGCTTAAAACTCGGGAGATCATACGGAGTTGAGATGATTAAAATATCCCTTATGCCAGCAAGCATGAGAACAGAGATTGGATAATAAATCATCGGTTTGTCATAAATTGGCATAAGCTGCTTGCTTATGCCTTTGGTAATCGGATAGAGGCGAGTTCCTGAACCGCCTGCAAGAACAATACCCTTCATGTTTTGCGACTTATTTTTAGACTATAAACTTACCTACATAACCATACTTTTCATTACCGATCCAAACTCTTCATTAAAAAACCTTGACTTATATGGGGCATCTTTTTTATTTTGTTGACTATCTTCATATCAACATATGGGAGTGAGCCAACGTAGTTTGTATTCATTATCTTTATCTTTTGCAATCTCATAGTTTCAAACTATAACAATCATTATTTTTGGTTCCGGAGAACTTGATCATGCCTTGAACCAAATTCTGATAGGTTTTCACATATCAAAAATAAAGAACCGCACTGCAAGGACTGCCATAACTCATATACATGAGATATTATCGCGAACAGCTTATCAAAAAGAGTTGTCTTCTGTCATACATGTGCAGCAGCAACAAACACAGACTTGCAACAATACTTGACGGACCGTTGAGATTATTTACACCAAAAATTAATGTTCTATCATCAAACGAGTGTCATTGTAGGATCTCAGTATAAACAATAATCATCTCAACTTGTTTATAGGAAGCCTTGAACGTACCACATCAGACCTTATGGATAAGTAATAATGGTTAGGTTCATATAGACCTGAAACTAGAGGAATTTACAATACCTGCAATTGCCATAAATTGCCGTATTATATGTAATTCTATAGAGATCTACGAAACCTAAAGAACGCAACAACCTTGGAATGTATGAAATACGAATTACACCATTAGTTGGTGTTCGATTTCACTTTACGTTCTGCCTGAAATATATAAAACAACATTTTATTATTGGAGTGACAGATGCAATCGAGCCAATGAGTTTTACCGCGCTTGGACATATACGCTATCAAATACTTTCGTAATCGTTACTTTTTTTACTGAACGAAGTTTCCTTCGCCGTTAAGTTCTTTCTGTATATATTCAAGAGCTGCTATCTTTGCTTTCGTTTCTTCAACATTGAGAAGTCGAGTGTTATTCGAGTTAAACTCAGTGAGGACATTACGTTCTGTCTCGCCCTCCTTGAAGAATTTGTCATAATTCAAACCTCGATTATCTGCCGGCACGCGATAGAAATCGCCCATATCCTCTGCCTTTGCGCATTCCTCATTGGTGAGAAGGGTCTCATACATCTTCTCGCCGTGACGAATGCCAATAATCTTAATGTCCTCCTTCTTGCCTCCGAAGAGTTCACATACGGCCTCTGCCTGTGTCTGGATAGTGCATGCTGGTGCCTTCTGAACAAGAATATCGCCATTCTGGCCGTGTTCAAAGGCGAAAAGAACGAGATCGACAGCCTCCTCAAGAGACATGATGAAGCGCGTCATCTTGGGCTCGGTGAGGGTTATTGGATTGCCACTACGAATTTGCTCAATCCAAAGAGGAATAACGGAACCACGTGAACACATTACGTTGCCATAGCGCGTGCAGCATATCTTGGTGTTGCCAGAGTAACGAGACTTGGCAACAGCAATCTTCTCCTCAATAGCCTTGGTAATACCCATAGCATTGATAGGATATGCAGCCTTATCGGTCGAAAGGCAGATGACCGCTTTGACACCGGCATCAATTGCAGCGGTAAGGACATTGTCCGTACCGATAACATTGGTCTTAACAGCCTCCATAGGGAAGAACTCGCATGAAGGAACCTGTTTGAGGGCTGCTGCATGAAATATGTAATCGACACCCGGCATAGCGTTCCTGCAAGACTGCAGATCGCGGACATCGCCAATGAAGAACTTGATCTTACTTGCATATTCAGGATATTTTGCCTGATATTCGTGACGCATATCGTCCTGCTTTTTCTCGTCACGTGAGAAAATACGGATTTCCGCGATGTCCGTCATCAAAAAACGGTTGAGGACTGCGTTTCCGAAAGAACCGGTACCACCGGTAATCATAAGCGTTTTACCAGCAAAAATTGACATAACTATATTATTTATTGTTTATTGTTATTCTTTTATTACTTTATCAAAGAATGTATCCGGTCTCTCAGGATTGAAAATCTCATTGCAATACATCACCGTAACAAGATCTTGTGTATCAGAAAGATTGATGATATTGTGTGTATAGCCAGGAAGCATGATCACAGACTGAATTTTGTCTCCAGAGACTTCATATTCGAGAATTTCCGCATCAGGATCATTCTCGTTGCGCATCCGAATGAGTCCATGACCACTGACTACGATGAACTGCTCCCACTTGGTGTGATGCCAATGCTCTCCCTTTGTAATTCCGGGTTTAGAAATGTTGATGGAGACTTGGCCACAGTTGAGAGTATGAACGAGTTCCGTAAAGCTGCCTCGACCATCAACATTCATTTTGAGGCCAAAGATTGCCTTTTCCTTTGGCAGGTAGGAGAGATAGGTGCTATAGAGGCGTTTTGCGAACGAGTCGGCTGGCATTTCAGGAATCATCAAGGTCTTTGGCATTTCGGCAAACTTGTGAAGGAGGCCCACAATCTCACCCAATTTGACATGATGAGTGACCGTAGCGGCACAATAGCGACCATCTGGGGTCAGCACTGTTTTTACACCATCAAACTCGCAATGGTGTTCCTCACCCTTGAGCGCGCAAATCATTTCCTCCACAAGATCGTCGATATAGAGAAGTTCCATATCGACAGTCGGATCATTGACAGTGATGGGAAGATCGTTAGCAATATTGTTGCAGAAAGTGGCAACAGCCGAATTGTAGTTGGGACGGCACCACTTTCCATAGAGATTGGGGAATCGGTAGACGAGAACCTTTGCGCCCGTTTCTTCACCATACCGAAACATGAGCTCTTCGCCAGCCTTCTTGCTCTTTCCGTATTCACTTGTACCGAAGCGCCCGGCGAGAGTGGCTTGGATCGAGCTTGATATCATCACCGGACAGTTATTTTCATACTTCTTTAGCGTGTTCAAGAGAACCGTAGCAAAGCCAAAGTTGCCTTCCATGAACTCCTTGGAGTCCTGTGGACGGTTGACGCCGGCGAGGTTGAATACGAAGTCACACTCCTTGCACCACTGGTCGAGTTGTTCCGGCGTAGATTCAAGATCATACTCAAACACCTCGTCAATAACGAGGTCTCCATAGCACTTTGCTTTGCCTGACTTGATATTGTTGAGTTGGGCGCAGAGGTTCTTGCCTACAAACCCCTTTGCACCTGTTACTAATACTTTCATTTCCCGATTTATTCATTAGAATTTTCTCCACACCATCTTGTTAACGACACCCACATAAGACTGGATGATCTTGACCACTTTCGTGCTGACATTCTCGTCCGTGTAATCAGGCACGGGTGTACCGTAGTCTCCGTTCTTCACGAGTTCAACAGCTGTGTCGACCGACTGAAGCAGTCCCCGCTCATCTATACCGGATAAAATGAATCCTGCTTTATCGAGGGATTCAGGTCGCTCGGTGGAGGTGCGGATGCAGACTGCCGGGAAAGGATGGCCGACACTGGTGAAGAAGCTGCTCTCCTCGGGGAGTGTACCGGAATCGGATACAACACAGAAGGCATTCATTTGGAGGCAATTATAGTCATGGAAGCCAAGAGGTTCATGCTGTATGACTCTTTTATCCAGGACAAAACCCGAAGCCTTAAGTCTGTTCCTGCTTCTCGGATGACAACTGTAAAGAATAGGCATATCATACTTTTCAGCCATTTTATTGATAGCAGAAAACAGAGATATGAAATTCTTTTCCGTGTCGATATTCTCTTCCCTGTGTGCAGAGAGCAGTATGTATCTTCCCTTTTCCAACCCAAGACGCTGATGGACGTCTGAAGCCTCAATACTGGCAAGGTTCTGATGGAGCACTTCCGCCATGGGGGAGCCGGTCACATACGTTCGCTCTTTAGGCAGCCCGCAATCGGCAAGATAACGCCGCGCATGCTCCGAGTAGGCGAGGTTAACATCGGAAATAATGTCGACAATTCGACGGTTGGTCTCCTCGGGCAGGCATTCATCCTTGCAACGGTTGCCGGCCTCCATATGGAAGATCGGAATATGCAGACGCTTGGCACCGATAACTGAAAGGCAACTGTTGGTATCACCCAGAACAAGTACTGCATCGGGGTTGATCGCAACCATGAGCTTGTAACTGGCATTGATGATATTGCCACAGGTAGCCCCAAGATCATCCCCAACAGCATCCATATACACTTCCGGCTCAGCTATATTAAGATCACGGAAAAAGATGCCGTTCAGATTGTAGTCATAGTTCTGTCCGGTATGGGCGAGAATCACATCGAAATATTTACGGGTCTTGTTAATAACTGCTGCCAGACGAATGATTTCGGGGCGGGTTCCTACGATGATAAGCAATTTGAGTTTCCCGTTGTTTTTGAAACTTACATTGCTATAATCTGTTCGCAAATTCATATTTTTATAGACTTTTTAATGTTTCCTGGTTAATCGTATGACCTAACAGCGCTGCCGGATCATTAGATATTTCTGTTTTATTCTGCTGTACGATAAAAACGAACATGTAAGAAGCTGAACCAGCCGATCATCATGCATCACAGCATGTCCTCCGGCGTCAGCGGCGTATAGGGACCGTCCTTCACCTCGAAGATCACGGAACTTTCGCGCACCTCCAACGTATGCCACTGCCCCTTTGGTATCTGAACTCCGTAGTTGCCTCGCCGGGGATCGAGTTCGAAGCGTTGAATCTCCCGGCGGGTATCGTCGTAGAACATCACATCGATACGCCCCCGCAGCAGCATGTAGGTCTCCGCCGTATGCGGATGCCGATGAATCGGCAATACCGTACCCGGCTCCAGGGCATTCAACAGCCGCTGTGCCTTGGCATCCAATGTCTCGTGCAGATTGTAGTTCATCCGCAGCCGCTCCGACGCCTTCGCCTTCGCAGCCACCTCATCCAAAAGTTTATCGTCGATCAACATGATAAGGTAGTTACAAAACATCAAATACTCTTTTTTCCATACCACTCCGCAAACGCACGCAGACCGTCTCTTAATGAGGTGCTTGGCTTGAAACCGAAAACCCGTTCCAGCGGGGTGGTATCGGCATAAGTGACGGGCACGTCGCCCGGCTGCATCGGAACCAGCTCCTTGTGCGCCTCGAAATCGTAGTCCACAGGCAATACACCGGCACGCACCAACTCCTGCTGCAGGATATCCACAAAGTCCAGCAGATTCTCCGGATGGCTATTACCGATATTGTAGACCATGTAGGGCGGCAACGGAAGGCCATCCTCACCCGTCTGCCGTTCGGGGGCATGGCGAATGACACGCACGACACCCTCTACGATATCATCAATATAGGTAAAGTCCCGCTTGCAGTTGCCGTAATTGAATATCCGGATCTTTTCGCCGCGAACCAGCTTGTCCGTAAATCCGAAATAGGCCATATCGGGCCGACCCGCCGGGCCATAAACCGTAAAGAAGCGCAATCCCGTTGACGGAATGTTGTAAAGTTTCGCATAGGCATGCGCCAGCAGTTCGTTCGACTTCTTCGTCGCAGCATACAGCGAGACCGGATTGTCCACCTTGTCATCGGTCGAATAGGGCACCTTTTTGTTCGATCCATACACGCTCGACGAACTGGCGTAGACCAGGTGCTCCACGCCCGACGCTCCATTGTCATAGGAGTAGCGGCAGGCCTCCAGTATATTGTAGAACCCGATCAGATTCGACGCGATGTAGGCATCGGGGTTGGTGATACTGTACCGCACACCGGCCTGGGCCGCGAGGTTCACGACCACCTCCGGACGATATGTTGCGAACAACCGGTCAATCTGCACCCGGTCGGAGATGTCACCCTTCACGAAAATAAAGCCCGGATGGCCTTCCAACGCTTTCAGCCGCTCCTCCTTGAGTCGCACGTCGTAATAGTCGTTCATGTTGTCGATGCCCACGATGCGAATATCCCGGACATCGGCAAGAAGCCGTCTGGCAAGATTCGACCCGATAAAACCGGCTGCACCGGTCACCAGGACCGTCTTGCCTTCCAATTTGACGTTCTGCGGTAACATGACTTAATCTCTTCTGAAAATATCCCGTGTATAAACCTTGTCGGCCACATCGTCCAGACACGAATCGTAACGGTTGGCGATAATGGCCGCACTCTCCTGCTTGAATTTTGCCAGATCGTTCACCACCGTACTGCCGAAGAAGGTCGTCCCGTCCTCCAACGTCGGCTCGTAGATGATCACCGTGGCCCCCTTGGCCTTGATGCGCTTCATGACGCCCTGAATCGAGCTCTGCCGGAAATTGTCCGAATTCGACTTCATCGTCAACCGATAGACCCCTATCACGATGGGTTGCTCCCTGCGCGCATCCCACTGGCTGGAAGCCGTATAATAGCCCGCCTTGCGGAGCACCTGATCGGCGATGAAATCCTTGCGGGTGCGGTTGCTCTCGACGATGGCCGTCATCATGTTCTGCGGCACATCCTGATAGTTGGCCAGCAGCTGCTTCGTATCCTTCGGCAGGCAATACCCTCCGTAACCGAACGACGGGTTGTTGTAGTGCGTGCCGATACGGGGATCAAGTCCCACACCCTGAATGATCGCCTTTGCATCCAGACCCTTGACCTCGGCATAGGTGTCCAGCTCGTTGAAGTAGCTCACACGCAGAGCCAGGTAGGTATTCGCAAACAGCTTGACCGCCTCGGCCTCCTTCATGCCCATGAAGAGCACGGGAATGTCCTCCTTGATGGCGCCCTCCTTCAGCAGATCGGCAAACCGGTGCGCGGCCTGCTCCAGAAACGGAATGTCGGCAATGGCCCGGATGGCTTCGTTCTCCTCGCGGAACTGCTCGTTGTCGATGATCTTCGGATAGCCGACAATGATGCGGCTCGGATAGAGGTTATCGTACAGTGCCTTGCTCTCGCGCAGGAACTCCGGGGCGAACAGCAGATTGAGCCGTTTGAGCCCCTGATGATAATACTTTATGTAAAGCGAACGGCAATACCCGACGGGGATCGTCGACTTGATGACCATCACGGCTTCGGGATTGACCGACAGCACCAGATCGATCACCTCCTCCACATGGCTCGTATCGAAATAGTTCTTGACGGGATCATAGTTCGTCGGCGCGGCAATGACCACGAACTCAGCATCGCGATAGGCGGCCGCCCCGTCGAGCGTGGCCTTCAGATGCAGCGGTTTCTCCGCCAGATACTTTTCGATGTACTCGTCCTGAATGGGCGACTGACGGCGGTTTATCAAATCTACCTTCTCGGGAATGACATCCACGGCCACGACCTCATGATGCTGGGCCAGGAGCGTGGCGATGGACAGGCCCACATAGCCGGTTCCGGCAACTGCTATCTTCATATTTTATTTTAAATCTTTTGCAAACTGTTCCTTGATTCTTTCGTAGGACTTTACGTCCCCTATGTCATACCGATGACCCGGCATCGGCCACGCATGCAGCACGGTACGCGTCGTCAGATAATGCGCCAGGTTTCCCGGTGCATCGTATTTGCAACCGTCCGCCACGGCTTGCCGGATCAGCGGCAAATCTGCCCGACAGTATATATAAAACGGAGGTACGGCCCAATGGCTCCTGGGTTCCTGCGGTTTCTCCTCCATCAACAACACCCTGTTGTGTTCATCCAGGCAGACGACCCCCGTTTTTCGCAGCGCAGCGATGTCCGGTTCATTGTGGCACATAATCAAACTGGTCCCCTTCTCCCGGAAATAATCCACAAAACCGCGGAACGAGAAGTCGAGCACATTGTCCGCCGCAGCGACCAACACATCGTCCTCCACGCGGCGGCTTTCCAGCGCCAGGATCAGATCCTTCACGGCTCCGATACGGGTCTCGTTGGTTACCGACCCGTCGTCGATAAGCGTCACAGGATGCCGGTACCTTTTCCGGGCCTCCACCGCCCAACGCTCAAAGATGGCGATGAATTTGTGATTCGAGACGATAATATGCTCGTCAATGCCTTCGATCGAGTCGATATCCCGCAACATCCGGTCGAGAATCGTCGAACCGCCGATCTCCAGCAGCGGCTTCGGAAAATTCTCCGTAACGGGATACAGCCGAGTGGCGTAACCGGCTGCAAGGATGATATTTTTCATGTTCGATCTGCTATTCAATAAATCGGGCGCCATCTTCCGGCGTGCAGAAGAAGACCTCGAACGTTTTTCCGTACTGCGGGAACTCCGCAAGATACTTATCCGTGATCTCGGCACGGATCCGCTCCGTCTCCGCCGGATCGACCAGGGCGATACAGGCGCCCTTGAATCCGGCTCCGGAGAAGCGTCCGCCGTAAATGCCCTTCGTCGAGCGCATGGCCCGGTAGATGGCAATCAGCTCCGGAGAGCCGCATTCGTAGTTGTGAATCGACGATTCACAACTTTCAAACGACAGTCGGCCGAACCACTCCAGATCGCCCGTTTCCCAGGCCGTCACGGCCTGCCGGACCCGTTTGTATTCCGAATAGAAATGCTCGGCCCGGCGGGCAAAACGGGCCGGCATGCGATCCCGGGTCGCATCGTAGAGCTCCCGAGGAACATCGCGCAGGAACGTCTTGTCAAAACTCTTCAACGGCATGTTGGCATACGCCAGCATGTTCCATGCCGCCGTCCGACACTCTCCGACGCGCAGGTTGTAATCGCTGTTGACCAACGAACGGGTCAGCCCCGAAAAGAAGATCGCCAACCGGAAATCGGGCATCTTCGGATTGCGCGGAATCAACCTATAATCGTTCGTGTCGCAATCAAGCATCAACAGCTCGTCCTTGCGGCCCAGCGCAATACAGGCCTGATCCAACAGGCCGTTGTTCAGTCCGATATACTCGCGCTCGGCCTCCGAAGCGATCTTGGCCACCTCCATCTTCGTCAGCGAAATGTCGTTCGCCCGGGCAAAGGCCATTACATAGGCAATCAACACCGCCGCACTCGAAGAGAGGCCCCCCACGGGGAGCGACCCCTTGAGCACACCCCGTATGCCGCGATGCAGCTCGAAGCGTTTGCGAAGGGCATACTTGGCCCCGCGGGCATAATCGCCCCAGTTACCCTGCCGGACAAGCGACGGCTCCGCCAGATTGAAACGGACTTCCCCCTCGAAGGATTCACTCCGCAAATCGACCGAACCATCCTCCGTCACGTCAAACCAAAGATCGACCCCCTTGTCCAGGGCAAAGCCGGTCACCAGTCCATGCTGGTGATCGACATGCGCCCCTACGGGACAAATACGGTACGGAGAAAACAAATGATGCGTGTACGCAGCAGCCATACCTTTCCGATTATTTGGATGCAGCCTCGATCTCCTTGTCGTACACCTCGAACCGCGAGTTCCTGGACTTGAACTCCGGGACGGTCCGCTTCATCAGACGGACCATGTCCGGAATCTCGACGGCCCGCGAGAGCTTCTCCAGTTCGGCCGCGGCCTGCCGGGCCTCCTCGTAATCGTATTGGCGGACCTTCGCGATGCGGATCCGGTCATGCGACGTCGGCAGCGTATTCTCCGTATTGGAGAGCACCTCCTCGTAGAGCTTCTCGCCCGGCCGCAGTCCCGTATATTCGATCTTGATATCCTTGTCCACCTCCAGACCGGCCAGTTCGATCATGCGGCGGGCCAGGTCGGCGATCTTGACCGACTTGCCCATGTCGAATACGAAGATCTGCGTACCCGTGGCCATCGTCGCGGCCTCCATCACCAGACGGCACGCCTCCGGAATCGTCATGAAGAAGCGCGTAATGTCGGGATGCGTCACCGTCACCGGACCGCCGTTGGCGATCTGCTCGCGGAAACGCGGGATCACCGAACCGTTCGAGCCCAGCACATTGCCGAAACGCGTCGTCACGAACTTCGTCCGTCCCTTCATCTTGCCCGCCTCGATGGCCAGTCCGAGCGACTGGACATAGATCTCGGCCAACCGCTTCGTGCAGCCCATGATATTAGTCGGATTGACGGCCTTGTCGGTCGAGATCATGACCATCTTCTCGACGTCGTACTCGATGCACTTGTCCGCCACGTTGCGCGAGCCGGCCACGTTGGCCAGCACCGCTTCGCACGGATTCTCCTCCATCAGCGGCACGTGCTTGTAGGCCGCGGCGTGGAAGACCACCTGCGGACGGTAGGTCCGGAAGGCATAATCGAGGCGCGGGATCATCCGCACGTCACCGATCACGGGAACAAAATTCAGTTCCGGATAGCGCTCCTCCAGCTCCAGACGGATATTGTGCATCGGCGTCTCGGAGTTGTCGAACAGGATCAGCTGCTTCACTCCGAAGGTCGCCAGCTGGCGGCACAGTTCCGAGCCGATCGAGCCGGCAGCTCCCGTCACCATGATCGTCTTGCCGCGGAAATTCGCGATGATCTCGTTCATCGAGATCTTGATCTCCTCACGGCCGAGCAGGTCCTCGATCTTGATCTCGCGGATCGGCTGTTTCATCAGCTTGCCATCGATCACCTCGTCGATGGGCGGAGCGATG
>ERZ779796.16-NODE-16-length-28129-cov-2.94931_pt1 | contig 28129 bp, 32 predicted proteins | sample MGYA00511097_ERZ779796 | MGnify/ENA primary metagenome ERZ779796 (study PRJEB29588, sample SAMEA2154930) | human gut metagenome | biome: human gut; feature: human-associated habitat; material: faeces | place: Denmark | collected 2008/2010 ...
AAGAGGTGTGTTTACAACTATAGCGACAGTTGTTCTTCAAAAAGGTGGAGTGGTATTTGGAGCAGCATACGATGAAAATTTTCATGTACAGCATACTTATATAGAAGCTGTTGATGAATTAAAAAAGTTTCGGAACAGCAAATATGTGCAAAGTGAATTGGGAGATGCCTTCTGTTTGGTAAAAAGTTTTCTCCAGAAAGGAAGATGGGTCTGCTTTAGCGGAACACCGTGCCAAATTGAGGGGTTATCCAGATTTTTGCGAAAACCATACGAGAAATTGGTTCTGGTCGATGTGGTATGCCACGGTATTCCGTCGCCGTTGATATGGAATAAGTATCTAGAATACCAAGAGCAGTCATTTCCGAACCCTGACAATATCCGCTTCCGGGATAAATTTTATGGATATAAATATTCCACAATGAGTATTATCCAGAATGGAAAGAACGTATATCATGCAGGATCGCAGCTTGATCCAATGTTAAGAGCTTTCTTCTCAGACACATGTGATCGACCTTCCTGTTATGAGTGTCCTTTCAAAAAGAGATATCGTGTAAGCGACTTCACAATTTGGGATTGCTTCTCTGTATATGATTTCGATAAAAAATTGGATGATGACAAAGGTACGACTAGAGTCCTTTGCCATTCTCAAAAGGCGGCGAGCCTTATGCAAGAGGTAATGGAGTATGCGAGGTGCAAAGAAGTTTCGGCTGATAAGTTGGTTACAGGTGTAAAGGAAATGTTTGAATCTGTTCCAATGAATTTAAATCGGACAGTATTTTTGGCTGATGCGACAAAGCTGTCTGGGAAAGAGTTGTTTGAAAAATACTATCCTGTCACGAAGAAGGTAAAAGTAAAGACAGCCATTCGGAAGGTACTTCTGGTGACTGGAATCTATGGAACAATGAAGAAATGTTTAAATCGGGTGCGAGGTAGATAAAATGATGGAGCCATTTGTAAGTATTATTGTTCCGGTATATAAAGTACCAGAGCAATATCTGAGAAAGTGCATTGAAAGCACAATGACACAAACATTGAAAAAAATTGAAATCCTATTAGTGGATGATGGCTCGCCGGATCAGTGTGGCGAGATTTGTGATGAGTATGCAGAAAAAGATAAGCGAATTCGGGTATTACATAAAAAAAATGGTGGACTTTCCTCGGCCAGAAATTACGGCTGTAAAGCTGCACAGGGGAAATGGATCATGTTTGTGGATGGTGATGATTGGATTGAACCAGATATGTGCCAGACCATGTATAGTGCCGGAGAAGAAAAACAGGTACAGCTTGTTATGTGTGGCATTATGAAGGACTATGGTAAATCGGCTACGGAATATAAATTCTATCTGGACGATGGAAAAGTATATAAAGGTCAGGAATGTAAATGGCTTCAGCAGCAGCTTTTGGTTTATAACGGAAATATTGCAGTTGCGTATTCAAAGTTGATTGACCGAAAACTGCTAATAAACAATCAGATTTTCCATGATGAAGTGCTTCGTCAAGGCGCTGAAGGGTTGGAATTTAATCTTCGACTGTTCGAAAAGTTAGAGAGTGCGATTTTTATCAATAAGCCGTTTTACCATTATATCTATAATGAAAACTCGATCTCTGCATCACATAATGAAGCAAATCATGAGTTTGTAATTAGATGCTTTGAAAAAATCAAGGAGTTTATAGACACCTCTGATAATAAAGAAATGCTGAAACCGTGGTTTGATAATCGGTTACTGTATGTGATTGTAACTACAGCAATCAGTGGCTATTTTAATCCAACCAATACAGAATCATATGAAGACAAAAAAAGAAAATATGCAGTATATCTTGAAAAGCCGATTGTAAAAGAGGCTTTGAAAACAAAGAATACAGTTGGAATCGGAAAGCAAAGAAAAATTGTATTGTTTTTTATTAAGCATCGGATGTATTGGATAGTGAATATGATGGGAAAGATGAGAAAATGGCAGAAAGAACACAGGTAAAACAAAAGAAGGCGCTTATTTTATTACCCTATTTAAAAAATGGTGATGGAACTGCAGTTGCCTTAATGAACTATTATCAAGAATTAATAGAACATGGTTGGAGAATAGATTTCTTAGTTTTAAAAATTTTTGAGTGTGAATGGTTAAATAAAGTTAAAGCTGATGGTAATAATATTTATGAATTGCCTAAGGAAAATAAATATTCATATAAAGTAAGCAGGAAAATTAGAAGTATAATTAAAGAAGGTAAATACGATATTGTACATGTTAATATGCCGGGACATGTCGGCTTTGAAACATTAAAAATGGCACGGCAATATGGAATAGGGAAGAGGATATTTCATGCTCATAATCCAAGGAATAATTTAAACCTTAAGACAGTTATTTCTACGAAGGTATACGATTATTTACTTCAACGAGAAGCAACTGAATTAGTAGCATGCTCTAAAAGTGCTGGGAATTCAAGGTTTGGAAATAAAGATTTCCAAGTATTGAAAAATGTTATTGATACGGATAGGTTTGTATATCGGCTGGGGGGTAGAGGGTTTTATAGAGAGGATAGAAGATATATAAGAGAAAAGTTGCATATTGAAAAAAAAGTAGTCGTTGGAGTGGTGGGACGTTTTGCAGCTCAGAAAAATCCAGAGTTTTTATTAGAATGTTTTGCTGAATATAATAAGTTGAATAAAGAATCTGTTCTATTGTGGATTGGAGATGGAGAACTACAAGAGAAAATTCAGGATAGAGCAAAAAATATGGGTTTAAAAGGAGCATGTCTTTTTGTTGGACGAAAAAATAATATAGAAAAATGGTATTCCGCAATGGATCTGTTTTTGTTGCCGTCAAAATTTGAAGGAATGGGTATTGTCTTTTTAGAAGCACAATGTACAGGTTTGCCCTGTTTTGGTTCTACTAATGTACCAATTGAAACTGAGGTAACAGAGTTGATGCACCGTATAAGTCTGAAACAAGAGGCAAATTATTGGGCAACTGCAATGAAAAAAGTTACTGATATGTCAGGAGATAGACGTAGTAGAGCTTCTGAATTTATCAATGCAGGTTATACACACGAAGCTACAAAAAGTGATTTATTAAATATGTATGAGAAAAGGATCAAATAAGGATAGGAGACAGGTTAAAATATGAAAGAATGTAAAATAAGCATATCGAAACGAATGCAGTATTGTATAATCTTTTTCTTCCTGTTAAAGCCAGATTATTTTTCTTTTCTAGGAATATTTACAATATTATATAATTATACTTTCTTAATTATATTATTTTGTGTTTTGATTAACGAAATTAGAAAGCTACAGATAAGAAAAATATCGCTTTTGTTATATGCAATCACATTATTTCCTTTAGCTGTATCTTTAATTCAGGGGGTTCAGTTAACACAATCTGCTTTTTTCCCAATTCTACAAACGATAGGCTTAATAGCTGTGATCGGAGATGGGGTTGAAAAAAAATCTATCAGTGTTTTGGCAGGTTTAGCTTTAATATTAGAAATATATACTTATGTGAATTTTGTACAGTTGCAACGATTGTTCTGTTCCCGGATGGTTTATATGATGCTGCATTATATGCTGGAAACTATTGGTTCTTAGGATATAAAAATGTAATGATTAGATTTTTGTTGCCAGCCATTGTTTTGAATGCTATCTGGACAGTACACAATAAAGGAAAATATACTGTACGACTTTATTTATTAATTATTATTTCAATAGCTACGGAGTGGATGGTTGATTGTAAGACTGGATTAATTGGAATAATAATTGTAGTTGCTACGATGATTATTTTTACGCGGAAACAACTTCCTAAATTTATAAATGCTCGAAACGGGTTATTATTTATTGGAGTGCTAAGTATAGCGCTTGCAACGACATCTTTATTAGATGAATTTTCAGATCTTTTACTTGATATGGGAGAAACCGTTAGTGTTTTTTCGAGACAAGCAGTATGGTTTAGAGCAATTCAATTGTTTGTCAAAAGCCCAGTTTGGGGATATGGCATTAGAACTAATGATGGATATAGAGAACTGATTAATTTAAGTACCGGTTGGGGATATTTTAGTCATCCACATAATTATATTTTATATGTTCTAATTCAAGGTGGTATATTGGAATTAATGTTAATAAGCTATCTTATTATAAAGGTGACACGAATGTGCTTGGCAAACAGAAATAATTATATGGCAAAGATGTTGCTGGTATTTTATATTGCATCATTTGTCATGGGAATAACAGAGTCGTTGGTAGGATATACGTTGCTTTTTCCGATAGCTCTATATGTAGGATTATTATATGAGGAGGAAGATTATGAAAGTATTAGTGGTCGCACATGAATCTGAGTTTATCGGTGGGGCTAATAGAGCATTGTTTGCAATCTTAAAATATTGGAAAAATAGTGAGAATATTCAGTTTGATGTTTTGGTTCCAGATAATCAGGGTGATTTTGTCGAAGCACTTGAAAAAATGAATATTAATCATTATGCAATAAAATATTTTAAGGTTTTTTCTGAGCTTAAAGGAGATTACAAAGATGCTTTCCGAAAAATAAATGTATATAGAAAAGATCTTTATAATTATTTTGCTGCAAAAAAAATAGGAAATAAGCTAGTATGTAATAGGTATGATGCTGTATATACGAATACTAGGATGTCTTCGATGGGAAGTTGGATTGCTCAGAGACTTCAAATTCCACATATTATTCATATCAGGGAATTCGGAAATAAAAATACATACTGGGGACCCTCAAATTTAAAAAGAATTAATAAAACTTCAAATCGAGTTATTGTAATTTCAAAGGCTTTGGCAAAAGAAATTGAGAAAGCTGTTGAAAAGAGCAAAATGGTTATTTCCTATGATGGTGTTATATACCAGGGAAAGGAAAAACAAAAAAGCGATGAATATGTTGATATTTTATTAACGGGAAGAATCACTGAGGCAAAATCTCAAGAAGAAGCAGTAATGGCGATAGCAGAATTGAAAAAGCGTGGATTAAGCGAGTTGGTTCGTTTACATTTTGCAGGAAGTGTTCCGGTTAACTCAAAGTTTGCTAGACGGTATTATAACCGAATTTTAGATTTGATTAAAAAATATAATATTGAAAAACAAATTATCTTCCATGGAGAGGTAAGTTCAATGGATTTGCTTCGGCAGAATATGGATATAGAGTTAATGTGTGCCGAAAGAGAAACTTTTGGTTGGGTTACAGTGGAGGGTATGAGAAGCGGATTGCTAGTTATTGGTGCTAATACAGGTGCAACGCCAGAGATTATTACAAATATGAAAACGGGGTTGTTATATACACATGGTGATGCTAGAGACTTGGATGATAACCGAAAAAATGGAAAAAAATTCTCAGATGAAAGTTTTACAATAGAAGAAAATGGTACAGATGTATACAGAGCGATTATGTCTTGCCAAAATTAATGAATGCATAAGGAGATGAGAGCATGATTGGATTGGATACAGGGCATCTTGTATATAATTATGGAACAAAATTGCAAGCTTATGCGATGCAGACTTTATTAGAACAAAATGGAGAACGCTGTGAAATTATTCAGTGGCATAAAAGGAATTTTGGAATATTTAATCGAGTAGTTGATCAATATAAAGTTCTAAAAAAAATATATGTAGGGTTTGGAAAAAGAATGAAATATTGGCCCAAGGTCATGGAACGTTATAAGAAATTTGATGATTTTAATTCCAAATTTCATATACATAAATATTATGGTGACCTTGATGAAATGAAGGAATGCGTAAGCAAATATTCACATGTTTTTTGCGGAAGTGATCAGGCTTGGCTTCCAAGCAATGTAGAGAAGCATTGGTATACTTTGGAATTTTGTAATTCCAATCAAGTTCGTGCTGCGTATGCTCCAAGTTTTGGTGTGGATAGAATAGAAGATAGTAAACTAAATGCTTACAAACAATTCTTATCTCTGTTTGATTATTTGTCGGTAAGAGAAATTAGTGGTCAGAAGATTATAAAAAAAATATTGGAAAAAGATGTTCCTGTAGTATTAGACCCGACGTTATTGTTGGAAAGGAATTATTGGGATAGATTGTTAAAAGAAGCAACCGTTTGTATTCCGAAGCAACCCTATTGTTTTTGTTATTTTCTTGGAAATAATAAGAAACATAGAGAATCAGTTAAGCATTTGAGTCAACATAAAGATTATAAAATTGTTAATCTACAACACTTTTCTGGCTTTTGCGAAGCCGATGTTGATTTTGCTGATGAAAATCTTTATGCTGTTTCGCCACAAGATTTTATTGCATTAATAGCAAATGCTGATTATGTGTGTACAGATTCATTTCATTGTACTGCTTTTTCCATACAATATGAGAAGAATTTTACAGTTTTCCACAGATTTGAGAAAAAAGATAAAAATTCTACCAACACGCGACTATATTCTCTTTTGGAACAATTGAATTTGGGAACAAGAATTATCGATGATGGGCAGGATATAATACCAAATGCTGTAGATTATAGCATATGTAATAATCTGCTTGAAAAGCAGAGAGTGATTTCTAGTGAGTATCTACAGGAGGCTTTACGTGCAAGAAAAAAATTTTAATCATATAATTTTAGAACCTAATCTTTGTTACGGATGTGGGGCATGTGTTGCTACTTGCCCAAAGAAATGTCTTAAATTTGAAAAAGATGTTTTGGGATTTAGAAGAGTACAGATGGCGATGGAAGAAGACTGCGTTTCTTGTGGAAAATGTAGTAGTGTATGTCCTATTAGCAGTTGTAATAAGGAAACCGATAATGTTTTTAGACGTTTTTATGGACAAATAAAAAATAATAAGATATTGATGGAAAGTAGTTCAGGTGGTGCTTTTTCGGCAATTTCTGAATTGTGGATTAAAAATGGAGGCGTTGTTTGGGGGGTATCAATTGATGAAGATGCAAAAGCAAGCTTTATATGTGTTGACAGAATTGATAATCTTTATAAAATACGTGGATCTAAATATGTAGAAGTGAATCAACCAATGCCTTTTGAATTTATTAAAAAGCAGTTAAATGATGGGAAAAAGGTGCTTGTATCAGGTGTTCCTTGTCAAATACAAGCTTTATCCAGTTATTTGGGACGAAAATATGAAAAATTGCTTTTAGTTGACCTTTTGTGCTATGGAGTACAGTCACCATTAATCTGGGAAAAATATCTATCTGAAATTAATCCACAAAGGAAAAGCATTAATTCAATATTTATGAGATATAAAGTTCCAGGATGGGAAAACTATGCTATTAAAATTGAGTATAAAGATGGAAGCTCATATATTAAAAGTAGATGGAAGGATCCATATCTATTAACATATGCAAAAAGTTTATATAACAGAGAATCATGTGGAAATTGTAGGGCTAAACAATTTCCTCGAATTAGTGATATAACATTGGGTGATTTTTGGCAAATAGATACCGTAAAGAAGATACCAAGAGATATCAAAGTGAATCAGGGAATTTCAGTCATTTTGGCAAACTCATTGAAAGGTCAGCAGATTATTAATGATATTCAGGACTCGATGAAATTATTTGAAATTCCTGAAAATACGTTTTCAAATATGAAGGCAAGATATAGTGAATGTCACTCTAGGAGCATAATGTCAGAACAATTCGTCAAAGACACTGAAAAAAATGGTTTTTCAATAGCAGCCCATCGTATGACTAATAAGAGAACCTTGGTGAAAGAATGGAGTAGATTTAGATGGCTTAGCTTCAAACGGTTAATAAGACGCTATTCGTGACGAGGAGGTGAAGAATCTATTGAAAAAGAAAGATTTTGCTGAAGCTGGAGCACTATATTTTATTGCTACTCTATTTAACAAAGGCATCGGATTTGTTACAGTACCAATTTTTAGTAGAATTTTAACGACTTCAGATTATGGCACGGTGACAACCTTTAATTCATGGGTGTCAATGATATCTGTTTTTATTAGTCTGGCTTTATATAACGCTGTTAGAAATTCTTTTGTTAGAAATTCTTTTGTGGATATGGATGATAAAGAGAGACCTCATTTTTTATCTACAATTATTACTTTTACTGGATTAGTATTTTTGACGGTTATGGGAGTGTGTGTGGTCGCTACTGTTTTTGTGCCGCGCAATATTAACACTGCTTTGATTTTTATGTGTATAATTCAAAGTTTTGGCTATGCATTGATTAATGACTATAGTTATTATCTTATGATGCGCTATAGATATAAATTTCGAGCTGCATTAATGGTTCTTCCGGGACTCATCTCAGTTGTTTTATCAATTTTTGCTATTTTATTTATTTTAAAGGATAATTTATATTTAGGACGAATCGTTCCGACGACTGCCGTTTATGGCATTTTTGCAATTGTTGTTTTGATGGCAGTTTATTCAAAAACAAAGCCCGAACTAAATTTGGATTATTTAAAGTATGGACTAAAGATTGCACTTCCGCTCGTACTACATAGCATTGCACTTCAAATACTCTCGCAATCAGACAGAGTTATGATTACTTCATTGAGAAATGCTGCTGAGACCGGAGTTTATAGCCTAGTATATAATTTAAGTATGATTGCTACCGTTATCACTACTTCATTGGATGGTATTTGGGTTCCTTGGTTTACAGGCAAGTTGAAGGAACGAAAAATCCGAGAGATAAATGTTTTGGCAATGGATTATGTGCATTTGATGACATATGCTATGGTTGCGTTAATTTTGGTTGGCCCAGAAATATTGAAAATCTTCGCTGATCAAAGGTATTGGGAAGGAATGTCCATTATTCCACCGATTGCCTTGGCTAATTACATGATATTTATGTACACAATGTATGTATATATCGAGCATTATTATAAAAAGACAGTTTATATTACAAAGAATACATTGATAGCGGCTGGGTTAAATGTGATTTTAAACTTTATTCTTATACCTAAGTATGGATATGTAGCTGCAGCATATACGACCTTGGCCTCTTATTTTGTCGCGTTTATTTTACATTCAAGATATGCAAAGAAAATAGAACCGGATATTTATCCATTAAAAATGTTTGCATTGCCGCTTTTACATGTGGGAGGAGCAATTATACTATATTATCCGTTGTTGAATTTTTGGACGCTTAGATGGGGTATTCTTTTTGTTTACTTAATTATAGTATTGATTAAAGAACGTTTTAGAATTGGAACATTAGTACCAGTTCTTGCAGAAAAGTGTTCGTTTTTTAAAGAAAAATGATAATAGGAGGTTGAAAAATGTATGACATAGAGACAGAATTGTCAAGCAAGCAATATAATTCTATTGACTTAATGAAGCTCATTATGGCACTTGTTGTTGTTGCTATTCATACAGAGCCATTAGTACGATGTGAAAATATAGTGGTTTTAAATCTGTATAAAGCAATTTCAGATGTTGCGGTTCCTTTCTTTTTTATAGCATCTGGTTTTTTGGTATTTGATAAAGTTATTTTTTTGCCTAAAAACGAGCAAGAGCGAATGATTTCAAATTACGCAAAAAAATTCTAAAAATATATTTCATATGGACGGTAATATATTTACCAATAACTATCTATGATTATGCTATGAATGGCGGAAGCTTTATCCGCAATACATTTGCTTTTTTTAAAGGATTGCTTTTTGTGGGATGTCATTGGAATAGTTGGCCATTGTGGTACTTGCTGTCAGTATTTTATGCATTTGTTTTTTTGAGCTTCATTATTTATAAGAGGGAATTGTCCCGAAAAGTCCTTGCAATTTTAGCTGTTGGAGTTTATTTGATTGCTAATGAATTCACCATTATATTAAACTATGGTTATGAATTAAATGGTTTAGGACAAAAACTCATAAAAGTGGCCAGCGCAGTTTTTGTTAACGGAAGAATATTTACTGGCTTTTTTTATATAGTAGTGGGTTTTTTAATAGCTCAATATAAACAGGTGTTATTTAGAAGAAAAAGCAGTGTGTTCCTAGTTTTTATTGCTGTAAGTATATGTGGAAAAATTGCTACGGAAGGCTTGCAAGAGAGATGCTTTTTGGCAAGTTTGGCTGTGAGCGTATTTTGTTTTATACTGATTAGTAAAGTGCCGGATTGTAAATGTTGGCATACATGTCGCAATTTAAGCACAAAGATATATTTGCTTCATATGATAGTGTACTCTTTTTTGGATATTGTTATATTGGGTGATAGATATGCAAACGGCTTAAAGTGCTTTGTAATTACAATGATAGGAACTATAATATTATCTTTCGGTTTGATTTATTTTGAAAAGAAAAGTAAGGTGATTGAAAAATTGTTTTAAAATACCAACAAAAGCTAATAATCATAGAATACTAGGGTCTAACCTCAGGACAAAAAACTAAAACATTTGTAAATAAACTGGGAGAGAGAATATGAAAACAACATTACTTATCATGGCAGCCGATTTGGAACAGGAATAAAACAGTTGGAGCTGGTCGATGATGCAAACCATATCATCATGGACTACTCAATCCACGATGTAATCGAAGCTGGATTCAACCATGTGGTATTTATCATCCGTAAGGATATCGAGAAGGAGTTCAAAGAGGTTATTGGTGATCGCATTGCCTCCATTTGCTCCTCTCACAATGTAACTGTAGACTACGCTTTCCAGGATATCAACGACATTCCGGGAGAACTTCCGGAAGTCCGTACAAAGCCGTGGGGAACCGGCCAGGCTGTGCTTGCAGCGAAGGAAGTGATTGATACCCCGTTCATTGTGATCAACGCAGATGATTACTATGGCAAAGAAGGCTTCAAGGCCGTCCATGAGTATCTGGTGAATGGTGGCAAATCCTGTATGGCTGGTTTCATTCTGAAGAACATTCTGTCCGATAACGGCGGTGTGACCCGTGGTATCTGCAAGATGGACGAGAATGGAAACTTGACAGAGGTTGTGGAAACCAAGAACATCGTAAAGACCGCAGTTGGAGCAGAGGCAGACGGTGTGGTTGTTGATGTGAATTCTCTGGTATCCATGAATATGTGGGGCCTGACTCCTGATTTTCTGGACGTTCTGGAAGAAGTCGCAGCAGTGAAAGACAGCTTCAAGAAAATGTTGGCGGATGGCGTATACAAGGCTGATCTGTTCAGTGATCTGTAATGGAAGCAATAAAGGTATTAGCCAAAATCCTCACAAACATCCTGACTGCTCTGTATGAGCCGTTTGGATTTTCACTTCTGCTTTCATTCTTTGCCATGTTCTTCTATCTATATGCTTATGAACCTTCCGCAGCAGGCAAAGGCTGGAGCAGGCAAAGGCTGGAAGAATGCCATAGTGACATGGTATCAGAAGTTCAAAGAGAGCGTGTTCTTTCGGAAGTTGTTCTTACTGACCTTTGTGACATCAATGATTTTGTTTAGGACGTTACTAAACCGTAATCTATGGCTAAATCCTTTATCCGATGTTATGGGAGGTTGGGGAATCTGGGAGACAAAGAATGGTGAACAGGTTCTGATCACTGAGTGCATTGAAAATGTGATCATGATGGTGCCGTTTTCAGCAGTAGTGATGTGGACGTTCGGAGAGAAGATTGGAAACGGCTGGAAGAAGATACTGTGGTATAGCGGGAAGATAGCATTTATCTTTTCGATAAGCATAGAGATGCTACAATTATTGCTTCGCTTGGGTACGTTTCAGCTATCAGACATCTTCTATAATACAGTCGGCGGAGTGCTAGGCGGGTTATTGTACTGTGTAGCGATGAAGGTAAGAAAGCGTCTGTAAAACTGGATGAAATTGTGATATACTGGGAGCGGTAGCTCCCTACGCTGCTCTGATAATCACACACATCTCCGTGGTGAGCAGCAGGCAACGATTTTACGATTGGCGAAGATATGATGAACTATATTAAGATAATGAAGGAGCAGGAGCCATGGATACTAAAGAGTATAATAAGATTATGGAACGTCTGGACTTTATTGAGTTCCGTCAGCAATTGCTTTTTGATAACGATGATGTGAGCCGTAGTATTTTTGAGTATGGTTTAACCAGAGAACAGTACAAAAGAATCATGGATCTTATGCAAGATTACAGAGAACGCATTGAGCGAGGTGAAAAGTGTGGTCATGGTGGGTTTGAACTGGCAATGTACGAAATTGTTCCAGACCACAGAGGCGATTATCACATGTGCGAGGAACTTGCAAAAGGATTCAGAGACGAGAATAGATGGGAAGAAGTTTTTGATAATTTATATGGAGAAATGCCTAAGTATTCATATTTGAAGTTAAAAGATGAGTAAAATTATGTGGAGTACTATTGGAAACGTAGCAAGTATTGTCACGATTGTCGGATTTGCAATTACGATTTGGCAATTATTTGCATTAAAAAATTCAGTAAAAAAATCTGAACGAGCCATACGGGAAGTACTTGATGATAAGAAGTACTTGATGATAAAGAGTATGAAAAACTAAAACATATTTTAGAAGCCACTGAAAATCAGCTTAAAGAAGTTAGTAGTTTATTGATTACAGTAGATAAACAAGGAGTTAACCAAAAATCGATAAGAGAACGCTGTGTTAATGTTTGCAGCGAACTTAACAAGTGCTATATTTCTTTGCCAAGTGGAGAGAGTTATAGTAATATTAAAAATCAGTTTGTGGAAGCAAGAAACCATATGGAATCTTTTGTTGATGGAGAACTAAAAAGTAAATCAGAGATGAAGGAGGCACGTGCGTTTCTTGAAAATGCAATGGAAGGAATAAAGAAAGCCGAGGGAGAATTTGCAGAGAGAAAAGTTCAAGCGGCTACTCATAGAAATTGATTTTAATTGCACAGGCTTAAGACATATTGCCCTCACCCAAACACAGTGCTATACTTAAATCACTATAAAAGGAAAGAGGTTGTCACCTATGCCCAGAACAAAAGGCAGCAAAAACCGTCTCAAACCCAATACCAACTATTCAACCCAGATTGCAGAGAAGCAGGAAGCTATCACTTCCCTGACTGCTGAGATCGCATCCATCACTGCCAACATTGACACTTAGAAGGCTGATCTGAAAGAGAAGAAGACTGCTCTGAAGAAGGCCGAAAAAGAAGTGGCATCCCTGGAATCGAAGAAGGCAAAGGCAGATGCTAAGGTCGCTGAAGAAGCGAAGAAGACCGAAGCAGAGGCTGTGCTGAAGAAGCTGCCGGCCAGCGGCATGAGTGGGGATGAAATCCGGATGAAATCCTCGAAAAACTGAAATAAGATCGGCCGTGTGGACAAACTGAACTCCAGAAGTTCACACGGTTTTTTTGAAGGTCACTATATAGTTTATAACGGAAATAAAAGAAATGGAGTGTGACATAGAATGAATTTATCAAAAATACATCATATTGCAATCATCGTATCTGACTATGAAGCAGCTAAGGATTTCTATGTGAACAAGCTGGGATTCTCTGTCATCAGAGAAAACTATCGCCCAGAGCGTAAAGACTGGAAGCTGGATCTGCGTGTTAACGAACACACGGAGCTGGAGATTTTCGCTGAGAAAAACCCGCCGATGCGTGTGAACCGACCGGAGGCCTGTGGGCTACGTCACCTTGCGTTCTGCGTTGAGAGCGTGGAGCAGACAGTGAATGAACTGGCGGAGGTAGGCATTGAATGTGAGCCAATCCGCGCGGATGATTACACCGGCAAGAAGATGACTTTCTTCCACGACCCGGATGGACTGCCACTGGAGCTGCACGAATGATTATGGGAGAGAAAAGAGCTTATAAACCCCGGAAGCCCGGTGGTGGTCGGAAGAAGCTAAAGCCGGAGTACGATGGCGGGAAGAATCTGAAAGAGCAGATGGATGCTGCTGTGGCACTTTATGGGGAGGAATGCTCCCTCCAATCCATCGCAGATGCGCTGAACCTTAACCCTATCAAAGTAAGAAAGCTCCTCATCACGGCAGGTGTGTATGAATCAGAAGTGGCGGAGAAGGTGCAAGCTACCTTTGAAGAATACCGTGAAACACAAGACTACAAAACCTCCATACTCTCAACTGCAAACACCCTGAAACTTTCCAAAGCCTCTGTTACTTCGTATCTGCCATATCAGAAAGGCGTGTACTTCCCAAGTACAGAAAAGGAGAAAATCAGTGTTGGGGCAGAGCGGCAGCGGAGATACAGAGCAATGAAGCGATGGAGGGCTAATCCGACAGAAGAAAACTTCTGGGGCGTGGTTGTGTCCTATGCCGGGGTAGGATTTAAAACCTACTCCGGGTTGCCATTCTCTTACGAAGTGCGGAAAGGCAGGAACGGTGAGTACACGAAAGAGCTGTGGATCGACCGCCGGGAGAAAAGTAAGAGTTTGGCATGGAGTTCTATAGTTTTGGCGCTGAAGAATATTAAAGGAGAAGTTGTAGACCGCCCGAAAGCTTTGGGCGATATCCGGGGCGTGACCTACATATACGGAATGTTCTATCGGTTCGGACTGATCGATGTGCCGGACAAGGTAAAGGAGAAGATGGGGCAGCCGAAAAACCGCAAAAAATAGGTTGCTATGTACAGAAGTGTGCGGTAATATGTGCCGTAACTGAGGAAATGAATCTCAGTTGAGAAACAGAATCATTGCCAATATGAATACGTCGCTCTTTATCGCCTTTACCATATATGAGGATGCTCCCATCATGTAAATTTATATCTTCGTTTTTTAATGAGCAAAGCTCAGAAATTCTCATACCGGTAGTAAATAACAGTTCGGATACGGCTGCATCGCGCAATGCATTCCTTTTCTGATAATTAGTTTTAGCGTTGTCCCGCTGTGTATAAATCATAGTAAGAAATTTTTCTACTGTATGTAGTGGGATAATTTTGGGTAATATGGTAGGTTCACGAAAGTGCACCTGTATTTTGGTGAAGAGATTTATTGCGAGTAGTTCTTTGTATTCCAGATAATGGAAGAATGCTTTTATTGAGGCTATTTTTTTTTACGGTTTTGGGTTTATATTGTTGGTGGAGCCTGGCAATATAATCCTCTAGAGCGTTTGTTGTGATTTCAGTTATTTTTTCAAGAGGTGGTTCCTCAGAGAATTGTCGCAAGTCAATCCGATATGCTTTTAAAGTCTTTTCATCCAGACATTTTTGTGTCCTGCAGTATTCCAAATAGTTTTCAGTAAGTGTTTGTAAGTTTTCCATGATGTTCTCCTTTGTTTGGCGTTTTTAAAATAAATTGATAAAATTATATAGTATACAAAAGTTCTTTTCTTTACAAAAAGTACCTTTATGATACCAGTCTGAAATCCGATGAGCACGGACCTTTTTCAGATGCTCAATTTTTGAGTGTCCATTTTCAATGTTTGATAAGATTTTCAAATATATAAGATATTTTTAATGTTATTTAACAAAAATGGTTTACTTTTGGAAAAATAGTGGTACTATAGACTTATAACAAAACTGTTTTAATAGTAGTTTAGAGGAATGATAAATATGGAAACATACAGACGACAAATAAAATTTTGCTATTACAAAGTAGCAAAGATAGAGATTAATGAAAATGAGCAGTCACATGTTGTAGGCAAATTTAATTTGGCCGAGTGGCTCATGAGTATGAAGAGTAAAGCTCTCGTACAGCGTAATGTGAAGCTTTCCGATTGTGTTGTGAATTTAGGGGAATATAGATTTGATAGTGAAACCGAAATATATGCTATTAGAGCTTATAAGCTTAGAGATGCTAATATTCCATCTAAGCTAAAAGAAGGAGAGGATGCGACTCCGATTCCGCTGGATCCTGATGAATATATTGGAGAAGATATAAATTTTTTATATGATCGGAAAAGAAGTATTTGTATGTTACAACAAAACAGAATGTCAATAGGTGTCAGTAGACTTGCTGAATGGATAAATCAGATTTGTCCAATGGAAAATTATAAAGTTGCTTTTATTCCTATATCAGACAAATTTGATGCAAATAGAATTGGTAACAGACTGGTTCGAACAATCGAGGTCTCGTTTGCTAATTTAGAACCCGACAACAGAAATGGGAGTCTGGCGCAGATAATAAAAAGTGTAAATAAATATAATGGAACCACTGCCAAAATTACAATAAGTGTCGGACGTGAAAAAACAGCAGAATTGGATAAAGTGAGTATTGCTGATTTGATAAATGATGTACAAGATAATCCGGGAATGATAAATAGTGCAAAAATCAAATTAAAGAGTGATACGTCATATAGTGATGATGATAAACCGAGGGTTGAAATAGTAGATTTGCTTGAGAATGCTATACATGACTATATTGCTTTTGACATAGAAAAAAAGAAACCTCTTGAATTTTCTTATGCAAAATCAAGAATGCTTGAGAAATATAATGAAAGATTAGAAAAATTGGATCATTTATGTGTATGGTGATTATATGAAAAAACTAATTGAAATGTTATATCCATATGTACTATCAGTTATTATTTTTGTGTTATTCAAATTTGCAAAGAATAGTTTATATCAAAGTAAAAATATTAATGATGCACTTGATGCGGTTATTACGGTATCATCACTTATTATAGGATTTTTAGGTGCGGTATTGCCTGTTATAATGAGTATGAAAAATGATTCTAAATTGGTCAAATATGTTTTTGAAAGAGATAAAGATAAGCTGTTTTTAAAGTATATTAAGCAAACCTTGATAGTTGGGGTTTTAGTTATCATTGTTTCTGTTACAGTATATTTTCGAGATCAGTATAAAGATACCTGGTATGAAAAATGGAATATTCCAATTTTGGCATATATGTTATTATGTTTTTTATTGTGCACGTACAGATGCTTTAGTAACATGTTAAATCTTATTTTTATGTATGTTGTTGCTTTTATGATGTTGAACTTTTTTTAGACGATGATTCTTTCAGAAAAAAGACTTCAAGTGAATTGGAGTTTGAGAAAGAATGTGAGAAGCGATAACAGTAAGAATTGACAGACTGCGTTGATTCTGATAAACGAGAGTATTTGCCAACAGGCATAACAGAGATGTTTTCTTTCTTGGATTTCATTGAAAGAGGCTACAGTCTCTGCATTCTTGGTGAATCTGATGCAGGAAAGTCCTATCTTGCAATCGCTATCGTGAACCTGCCACCAAGAAAGATGATGGGCATTGATTCCGAGGGTATGCTAATTTCAGCAGTACATGAGGAAGACGGTCACGAAGGACTGAACCTTCTGATGGTAAATGACAGAATCCCAGCAGGTGCAAAGCTGTACTAAAAACTATATGATAATAAAGACCCCATTGGATAGAGAAAACTGTCTGATGGGGTTTTGTTGAATAGTATTGTGAATATTGGAGATTATATGGCATATAATATATTTAAAACTTCTAAGATATATAATTTGATATAAAACAAAAAAATGTTTTGACCACAGAAATTGGACGTGATATACTATGTATTATGTATGACAAAACAAAATGTTGATTTAATAGGAGGCGATAACATGCTGATTAGCTATAAATATAATAATTTTCTGTCATTTAGACAAGAGGCGGAATTTACTATGTTGGCTCCAAGTTCTAAAGTAAAAAGTAGATTTCCCAATAACTATGTATTAATGGGAAATGCCCTTTGGAGTCAGATTCTGATCAGATATTTGAAATAGAATTGACTAATAAAGGGGGACGAATTTTTAGGTATTTGTTGCATGTGGATTATATGGGGATTGTAGAGGAAAAACTTGAAGCTAAAGAAAAGAAAACAGTTTCATATAAGCCGGTGCTTCATGTAAAAAGATCAGAGAACAATTATGAATGTGAGTCGGACAGGGATAACTGTAAACTAGATGAATGCAAATTAAGAGGAGTTATGTCTTACCAACTCACAATTCCAGGCATTAGTGATGAAATAAAGAAGATGTTGGAAGAAACAATTGAGGATATAAATCCAATAGGATTGTTTACAACTAAAATGGCTCTATTGGGAAATAAACTTGCAATTGAATTTATTGGTATTGTTAAAAACGATATTTGTCCGGAGTCGGTTCCGCTTAATTATGATTTTGTGCTTTCTGTTCAAAAGGATAATTCTGATTATAAGGAGATACTTTATAAAAACGAGTTTTTTGAAATATTTAAAATGGTTGATTACAGTATTAGTGACATAAAAATTGATGATGAAAAGCCGTTTATGGAGACCCTTATATATAGAAAAAAGAAAAATGGAGATACATTCTCGCGAAAGATTGGAGCTGATTCGAGCGGTGTAAGAGAATTCTTTGCATGGGCTATTCAGATTTATAAAGTAATTTATGAAAATAAGATTGTAATTGCTGATGAAATGGATAGGGTGTTAAATCCAATTTTGTCGGATAGAGTAATCACATTTGTTAACAGCAAAAAACACTTTGGACAATTTATTTTTACATCACACAATATTTTACATTTAGATTTGAAAAACTACATGAAAGAACAAATATATTTCGTTTCAAAAGATGTAGAAACGTTAGAGTCAGAACTATATTCATTAGCAGATTTTCCGGAAGTTAGATATGAAACTACAAAGATATATGAGTTTTATATGAAGGGTATATTGGGAGGTACTGCAAGTGAGTAGAAAGAAACGATTAGTAGAGAAAGTTTTTAAGGTTTTTTGTGAAGGAGACACAGAATACAATTATTTTGAATACATAAGAAAAAATAAAAAGGTGTCTTTGGCAATACGTCCTATCAATATGAAAGGTGGTGGATATGCAAATTTTCTTGATCAAATAAAGGAAGATGCTAATTCAAATTGCCTTGCTAAATTTATTGTGATTGATGGGGACAGAGCACTTAGCTTTCCGGGAGAACTGGATGTATTAAAAGGGATAATAGATTATTGTAAGAAACAGAATAGCAGTAAAAGAACTCCACATATTCTAATTATTGATTATCCGGATTTTGAATATGTTGCTTGTTTACATACATACGCATACAAAGGACAAAAAGTTGAACAGTATATAAAAAGAGAATTTGGATATAGGGATGTAGACGCCTTCAAGGCAGATGATAAGGTTTTTAAGGTGTTGGTTGAATCGGGAAAAGGATCTATAGAGCAATTAATTAATTCTGTTAATCATGCTACGGCAATAGTGAATAATGATTTTTCTATTAACAAAAGTAAATATGAGATATTTGTTAAGTCTACAATAAATATGAGTAACCTTGGAAAAAAAGGAACTAATTTTGATGACTTTTATAAGGTCTTGGGTGAACTTGGGGTTGTAATTTAATAATATTGAAGGTGTATTATGGCATAGATGACAAAAATGTGGCTCATAACATAAATGTGAGTGTAAATGGACAAAATGTTGCACCAGAGTATGATGGAAACATCATATGTGTAAGAGTCCCGAATATTAGCATTTCATTGCTTGGTGATACATATAACGTTAAAATCAGCGTGACTGGAAAAGAGATAAATCAGAAGTATAGTGTGAAGACATATATGTATAAGGCACTAAATTTACAAAATTCTAATACAAAGCTGAATAATGTAGTAAAGGCATTATATCTTTACAATGAAGCAGCAAAGCAGTATTCGATGGGAATTGAATAATCGCGCTAGGAGATAGAGGACAAGCGATGTCCTCTATCTTAATTTATAAATCCGCTATATCGAGGATGGTATAGTGGATTTTTTAGATTATTTTTCTGATTTTTCTTTTATCTTGAAGAAAATGGTGGTATGCTACCTGACTTTGAGAGTTGAAATGCAAAAATGGTGCTATGCCACCGGTTTAAAACCGATGACTTAGCATTTTTTTAACTGTATATTTCGGTGACATACGTCTATTTTACAATATATTTTCTTCACCTGGTGGGTGAATAATGATATTGAACAACAAATGAACAACAAAATATCGCAAAAGCTTGAAATTATAGGATTTAAGGAGGCTGTGAAGAAATCAACTTCACGGATTCAGGTCATCTTCAATTGTCATTGAGCAAAGTGTAAAACTTTCTTTGTGAACATCCATTCCTACGTAAACTGTGTTATAATTCATTACATATTGTCTAAGTATATATTACGATGTGATTTCGAGCTATAAAGGAGAGGTAAAGAATGGATGAGTATGATGTAGTGGAAGCTGGAACTGATTTACTTTTGGGGGATTCTAAGTCAGTATTAAAAAAAATAGGTCTTTCTATTTTTGAAAAGAAGCAGTTTGAGGCTATATTCGTATCGGCTGGGAAAACGGTTGCTGAATATGAAAAGGATAACACAGAGCAGAATGAAATTAGGAAAATTTTGTTCTGTGAAAAGAATATGAGGCTTTTAGCTAATGAAATAAGCAAGAAAAATAGTTTTGATTGGCTAAAGGATTTGGATAGATGTGTTGATAATTTACTTTCTACAAGTGAACTAGATAGCATCAATAAAGATAGATGCAAGAAACATTTTGAGGATATAGTAATTTATGAAGTTAAAAAGTTATTTCCGCAAAGGTATGGTTCTTATTGCCTGGGAGATATCCATGACAATGTTAATAGTTTGATGGCATCGGCAAAATATGGTAACGAAATGCTATATAAGATTGCTGAGTTAATGAAGCAGTACAATGATGCAGATAAACAGCAAAATAAAACTACGCATGAAGACTGGCAGGATAAGAGTTCATATACCTTACATAAATGGCATTTGGAGAGGGTGGAAGTTGATGGAATATTTGCGCACAAAGATAGTTATACTGATGATATTATTAAACTAACAGAAACGTGGCAAAAGGAACGTGATGAATATCCGGGGTGGTATATTATTCCATATAATACGGCTGTAGAGTTAAGTATGTATACTGACGAGAATGGATTGTTACAAAAGCATGAGACGGAAGATATTGACGTAATGTTGGATTTTGCTTATGAATTGTGCTGGAGACGTATAAAAACAATGCTACCATATAGCGAGTATGAAGTATTTCACTTAAGGCAGATATGGGACAAGTATTATGTAAAAATTAAGGAAAATGCCGGTGGTTCAGACAAAATACGAAAGTGGTTCTATATAGGGCAGATACTGCTTTCTGATTATAGGGAGTCTATGAATTGGAACGAATGGCAGAGTCTTATGGACATTTTGACTGTCTATCAGGATAGTGGAAATAATGGTAAAGTCGACTTAATGATAGAAAGTGCTAAGGCATGTTATTTTCAGTTAGACATACCGAGTTTGAGAAAGGAGCTGGATCAGTGCGATATTCCTAAGGAGTGTTATGAACAGAGACTGTTGGTAATAGGACTCGAGTTGGAATGTGGAAAATTGGCTGAGTCACTTGAAAAGTTAAAGCAGCTCAGACAAGATTTAATTCGTAAACTAGATGAGAATAATGAAAATTATTATTTAAAAAGTTTAGAGGCATCAGTATTACAGTTACTTTCTATTTGTCAGCAGGCATATTCTTTACATAAAGAAATATACGAATTTAAACAAATGGGAATCGATGAGATATTAGAAGAGATAGAACGAAAAAAAGAGTTTTTTGACTGGGAATCATGGAAAGATAATGTTGCTAAAGAACTTTTTAATCATTGCGTTGATAACCAATTTGAAAAGGAAACATTTGAACTAAACAGGAGAACAATGACAATATGCTCATATAGTCGTTTCGGACATGCGGAAGGATACCAGCTTTATAAAGTTTTAGAGAAACTTGGGGTTCCATTTAAATGTGGATGCGTTACGGTTGTTTCAGATATGGAATTGCCTTTGATAGAGTCTATTTATGATTTTAATAATAGGTTAGGTTTGTTGCTCTTGGTTCGTTGTTCGAGTACAGGAACAATAGAAAAACTTGTAAATAGAAAATTCGTAATGGATTTAGAGAGTGGGTATATTGACGATGCTCTGGAAATTTTAATAAATGCAATTGAGGTTAATGTCGGTGAAATAATTGTAATGGGAAATGGTTTCTCAGAATATTTAGCTGGGCATATAAGGGAAAATGTTCCGATACTATTGCAAAGATTTTCAAGCCGGGCATCTGAAAGGGTGCAAAAAAAGGAATTACAGTTTATTCAGAGAATTATGAGTTATAGGAACATTCCGCCTCGATTTGAAGTAACTAAATTAATGGATGAGCTATTACGGCAAATATCTGAACGTATGAAGGTTAAGCTGCTTCCTCTAATGATGGAAACTGAGATTGTAGAGCAAGTAACAATGCATTCGAGAGTTGATGGTTCAAATGGAATAGATATTTTTGACTGTTATTTTAACAAGCAAGGATTAGATACTTTGTTTGAAGAATATAATGTGCTGATAGATGAAGATGTGATAAATTGGCTATTAAAAGATGATTGGAAGTCTGATTACGAATGGAAGGCAAAAGTCGTAAGATTAAAGATTTTAGATGAATATCATCTTTTAAGTACTAAACAGCATGATGAATATGTGAAGTTAATTTGGGCAAATATTGATGAGAAAACTCAATTGCCTAAATTGACTGGTTATTACTTATGGGTATATGAAACTTTACCATACATTGATGAATCAATTCCAAAATTGTCGGTTAAGAATTATTTTATTACATATGATATTGCTAAGGATAGCAATGATTTATATTTAAAACAATTGACACTTTTATGTGCGAATGCGGAGCTAGGCTATTGGAATGAAAAAGAGGTGCTTATTATTCTAAATAAGATAAGTAAATACTGGTACAAAATCGCAGAGAATACAGCGAATATTATGTTTGAGGATAATTCTAGAAATGCCGTATATGCAATAGCAGCTGTGCTGGAAAATTGTAATGGCATGATTTCCGATGAAGCACGAGAGATTCTTATTAAATTGGCACATGAAATGAATGAAAAGGGGATTTATACAAAGTGTTTTGATATATTTATTTTGCGGGATGAACAATGGGAACGTGATGTACAAGAGAATATTTTTGCAATGAATGAATCTCAATCAATAGATTCTCTTAGAGCTATGGAAAAGTATATTAAACGTTATCCTGATAGTGTTATTACTAGTGAAATGCTTGAAAAGATAGTCAAATTAATTGAGCTTAGGAAAGAACCGGGACTACTTTCTGCTATATGGATATTACATAATCTGGTATATACGAAGAATACGGTTATAGATACTATTGGAATTGAAAGAATAGATAGATTACTGTTCTTTTTGGCAGAATTAATTAAATACGATAATGCTGCTATGAAAGATATTAAGCATTGTATTGAGCTTCGACAGGCTTGTGCGGCTCTGGCTTTTAGACTATTTGATTGGAAGACAGTAAATTGTGGTAAGGGTGTGGAAAATTGGCTTGGGTTTTTCAATAAATGGCGTGAGATTTGTAAATCATCTGATGAGGCAAACGAGGTACGTAATCAGTGGATATGGTAAATTTTGCAGGAACTTACTAGTATTTTGGGGTTTTTAACTATACTATTACCCATCCATAAGGACGAAAACTATGAGAAAAATTATCTGATAGGAAAGTATGGTGCAATTCCTACCTTAAAGAGTATTGATATTTTTAAGGGAGAGGGAGGCTGAGAAAATTGGTTTAGCATCGACCGGAGTGGAACGGAGAGATTAGGATGGCGAAAAAGGACAGAACAGATAACAGAAAAATTCGTGAGCAGAGAAAGCAATTCAAGGTACCGGAATTAGGTTACTATTTGATTGTTATTTGTATAAGAATAATTTTAGTTATGAAATGCCTAATCCAACGAACGAGATTGTTGCCCCATTTTATGGGATTGGTTCTCTTTGGAAAACGGAGTATTCTCAAGGAGTTGTTGTTAAGGCAGAAGATGACGATGATTATTACATAGTGATGGAATGCAGTAGTAAAAATAAAGGGGATAAGCATAAATGAGTGATGATCTATTAGGAACAATTATGACGGCATCGGTTACAAGTGCTATTTATGAGGTGGTTTTGACCCTCACAACAGAGCATTTGTTTATCCAGAGCTTGAAAATCAAATTATTGATATTTTGAACAGGCTATGAGGAACTCAAATTATATCATGATACATATGGCAATCTGGATATTAAGGCAAAGTATGTCAGTCCATCCGGATTTAATCTTGGTAAATGGGTCAGCCAAAAGAGAGTATTAGTCAAAAAGCATGGTATAGATGCGACTGAATAGATGATGTAATTATTGCAATTAAGAGAACATATCGTTATATTTGTAAATCATATGGATGGGAGAAAAAAGAATTAAGTTTGTGAAATATATATAATAAAACTTGGACCAGAGGTACAAGAAATGGAAAACTATATGAGAAAACATTCTATATACCGGCTATGAGGCATTTACGTTTAAACGTGGAAAAGTAAAGATTTATGGTCAAAAATAATGTGTTAATGATGAATAATACGTTTTGTGTTGACATGATGATTTTTGAAATCTTGTGAGATGTGTATTTATGACTTTATGTTATAATTGTCATAAATATTAGTGAAAGGATAGTTAGAGAATGAATATAAAAGTTTTAGGAAAAAATATTGTATATTTACGAAAAAAGAATGATATCACACAGCTTATTCTAGCAGAGAAAATTGGCATTTCAAGAAAACAATTACATAATTATGAAAGAGCTAAAGTTAAAAATCCAACGTGTTTTGTACTATCACAAATTGCAATGATATTTAATATTCAACAAGAATTATTGGATAGAAATGACTTGGAATTAGTTGAAAGAAACGGAGGCAATATTTCTGATGGCGATTAGTGAAGAAATAAAGAAACGTATTTATAGTGTGTTGGGTGATGGAAAAGTACATTATACTGAGGAAATTAGAAAAAAATGTGTAGATGATGGAATTCTTAAGGAGGATGAAGTAGGAAAAATTAGAGGGGTTGTATACTATCTAAAAAAAAGGGATTCAAGGATAAAATCAGAAGGTCGAGGAAAATATAGACTGGTTGATGGTGTTCAGGATAATACGATGACAAATGATGATTTACAAAATGCAATTGAGACTATTGAAAATTGTATGGACGAATGGAGAAGTATTAATTGGCTACGATGTTCAGAAGATCAGTTAAATAAAATTAGGGATGATTTTAAAGATTTAAAATTTTTGGCTAAAGAGATTAACAACTTTGAAAAAAGGGAAAAGTGGTAATAGAATAACTTGCGGTGCAGTGAAATTATAATGCTGAATGTATTTTATAAGTATTGTATTATGGTATGATGGTCTTACTAGGGATAAAAATAAGTCATCTGATGATGTGATGAGCACTTTAAGAACACTATTAAGATTGAAAGTGGACGTGATATAAGCAATTATTCTGCGTGGCTGACTTGAAAAAGTAAATTCCAGTGCAAGAGTAAATTCCATCGTGATTTAAATTTTGCTGGTTTAACAAGAAATTTTTGGACTAAATCTCTCGTTTTCTGCTATAATTAATGTAACTTATCGAAATTTTCTTGATTTCTAGACATGCTAAATAGGCTACTGGAATTCGGTGTGCTAGACTAAATTCCACCAGCCGCATCTTAAAAATGTGAAAAGTTTACATCCAGTCTGACAGCAGATTTCGATTAGTTTTATTAATGGTTAAAGCGTATCAGCTTAGGCGTCAGATTAACCTTATCTGGTTCAATCGGCTTAAGCTGAAATGCTTTTAAGATATCTTCACCAAGCGTTTCTAATGCAACTTCATATGGTGTCCTTCCACTGAGGATTTCTCGCGGAGTGGAGTTGATGTGGTTTACGATGATATTCACATCCCATTGTGTTAAGAATTCAAAAGAAGTTCCTTTCGGTAAAACCATACGAAGCATTGTGTGTGCTTGTTCTATAGCGCCTTTTTGTCCGCTACGCATTGGATCACAATAGTAGATGCTGCTTCTCTGGATTCCCTGAATGCCTGTCTCAAGGCTTACCGGATCTCCGAATTCGGAACCTCTATCAGTCAATATATTTTCAAAAACGGATATAAATTCATATGTGCCCAGGCGCTTCTCTAAACGGTCAAAGGTAAGTCTTACAGCACCTTTGGTACATCGGTTAAGTAAAAAGGCAAGAAATAGCTTTTCTTTCGTAAAAAACAGTGTCAGGAGAGTCTTGTTTGATTCTCTTGAGGAATGGACTGTATACTGTATCCAGTTCCGGGTGATTTGTAAGGATTTGATAAGGGGATTGCCCCTGCTCAATCAATGGAGATATGATCTGGTCTTTCTGATGGAGCTGGTGCTTGGTCATATTTATTCCAGAACGAGAAGATATCAGCAGTTAACGATATTTTTTGTCAGCAGCACGGCCGTTGTAATAGTATTTATGTGCAATGGTGCAGTGATTTATCTTTTTCGTGCAGCCATTGCAAACATATGGCGCTTGCAGTAATAGTTTGTGATGGCAAGGATACTATGTCTGTCCGTGTACCTGATGGATTTCTGGTATTACATAGGAGTTTTAAGATACACAGTAAGCAATTCGTGTACGAGACTCTGATCGGATGGGGATTAAATCCGGAAAAGACGTATTCTTTTAAAGGGGAGTATCTGGAATAACAGAAAATGGTTGTTTTTAGTTTAAAAAATACAGATTAAATGTTACATCAAATAGAAATACAATATTGTTAGAGTTAATAGTTTTGAAATTCTATTGATGAATTAATTTGTCTATGTTACCATCAACTTATAGAAACTTAAGGAATGTAGAATGTTAGGGTGGTAATTATGAGTTTATTTGATAATATTCCAGAAGGTACAGATATTATAGAAGTTAGAAAAAAAGTGAATAAAATGCTTTCTGAAGCACGAAAAAAAGCAAAACCACCAAAATGTATAGGGAATGTATGAGAATCCGGATGATTTATCTAAAATAAAAACTTTAGACCAAAAAGAATATGAAGAAGAAGTCTTATTTCATCAAGATATAGCGAAGAATAATAAAGTAGGTGGATATCAGATTTTGTTTTGGAAAGTCCTACCATATAAAGTGCCAATAGCAACTCAAAGTGCTATTGTATTACCATATGATATGGAAGGAAATATACTCAATGAGATATATAATTTTGATGAATCTGTCAGAATGCAATATATGCATATAGCAGTGTTTCCATTAGAAGATGAGAGTGTTGTATTGGCATTTTATCATAAAAGAGATAAGCTTTATAGGCAGTTACGACACCAAATAAATTCTTCTTCACAAGAAAAGGTATTACAGTACATAAATTATTTGATTTTTGAGCATACAGAAAATGTCTATTTTTCTAAGAAAATAGAAGAGGAAATAAGGAATAATAAGATGATTGAAAAATTAAGTCAGGAAGCAAATGGACTTCCTAGATTTGGTCATTTAAGTGCTGATAATATGTTTGGAATAGGATATGAAGCTGTAAAACCAGAAGATATACCTAATTTCTTAGATGAAAGCTGGGCTATTAAAGAAGATGAAAGCACGGATGGGGAAGAATAACAGCGTAAAGAAAATAGATGAAGAACAGATTTTGAAGAGATTTGAATACACTGTACAAGAATATATCAGATTTTATGATTTTTATAAGAATCAGGAAGTGAGTGAAGAAAATACAGAAGCTTTTTATGTTATGTTACAAACTAAATTAATGATTCTTAGGAAATATGATTATAATAGGGAAGATGTATATTTGAGTAATGTATTTGATGCCATTGATAAGATGTATCCAGAAGTGGGAGAAAATATTAATATTCTTAGAGAAAAGTTTGAGAAGCTTAATAATTATTATATGGAAGTAATTCTGTCTGACGGGACGAGTCTTAATCTTTATAAAGCGATAGAGGATGTGATGTATGGTTTATATCTACATGCGGATCCAGATAAAATAGAAAGATTGCTCAAAACAAATAAAAATGTGTATCTTATGGCTGTAAAGGAATATATTACTGTTTTGGAAGGAATAGTTGTTGATACATATAATTCAATAGTTGATAAAATGAAAAATAAGTATAGTCAGCAAGAGGAAACAAGTGCATCTGTAATTTTTATGGGAGATTCAATGAATGAAAAACATGATATAAAAAATTCACCGTATTGGAAGAACCTATATGGAAGAGATTTGGAAGATACCGAAATAAAAGGTATATTTCAAGATATGTCTGATGAAGATATAGAAATTTATCTAAAAGGTTCAATATTTCTTCAAGAAGCATATAAAGAAGATTATTCGGTTGAAACATTAGAAAAATTAGTATTCCCATGGGTAAGAAGTGATTGGGGAGATTTTTCCGATTTGCATAATTTTGTTATAGAGAAGAAAAATATTGGTTTAAGCAGCAGGGTTAAATATAATGA
>ERZ779796.19-NODE-19-length-25877-cov-3.66474_pt1 | contig 25877 bp, 20 predicted proteins | sample MGYA00511097_ERZ779796 | MGnify/ENA primary metagenome ERZ779796 (study PRJEB29588, sample SAMEA2154930) | human gut metagenome | biome: human gut; feature: human-associated habitat; material: faeces | place: Denmark | collected 2008/2010 ...
AATAATGTACAAAAAAATAGAAGAAACGCCGGCGCGGAAGATTTTCAGCCATCTGGACACCTACAACCGGTATGAGAAAGGCATTCGTGAGATCCCGTTGGACTCGCTGATGCTGCTGGCAAAGACGTACGACTGCAGTCTCGATTACCTCGCAGGTATTTCCGACCAGCCGCGAAAATATGGAAAATAATGCCAGAAACCGTACCGCTTCTGAAAAAATACGGTTACAGGCAGCCTGAAAGAGAAAAGAGGCTGTCGCACGAATAGCAAATTTCGGCATCTCCAGTAGTAATTGAAAGGATCCCAGCATCATATCGAGCGATTCATCCGGTATAAGATCCCCTTTTCACTCAGGATATTTTCATAGGATTCCTGACGCTTCTCTAAGAAACTTTTGGAGATGTACAGACGTTTATTCCCTTTAGCACGGGAACATCGTTCTTTATACGGACAGCCTGTAGGTACTCTTGGTTCAGTAGGGTGACCGCCTCCTGTATTTTCAGAAACATATTTTCTTCCCATTCGTTCCAAGCGACGTACCATCTGATAAAACAGGGCTTCGCAGGTGTCTGCCAAAAATCCAGTACGGAACCTTGCAATCGTGCTGTGATCCGGTTCTTTCTGACCAGCAAGCAGCTACATAAAGTTAATATCACGTTTACAAGCGGTTTCAATCTTTCTGCAAGAATAAATATTTTGGGAATAAGCATAGGTCAGTATCTTGAACATGGTCTTTGGGTCCACTGCCGGATTTCTGCCTTTGGTAGAGTACGCCTGATACAGTAAACTGTAATCTAAATCCTCCAATTCGTGGCTCAGCAGTCGGACAGAATCATCATCAGGAACCAGACCTTCCAAATTTAATGGCAAAACCAGTTGATAAGGCTCGCCGAATTCGGTATAATTTTTATGGTATTTTATGTATTTGGTCATACTTAATTATACCATGGATTGCGGGCTCTTCGGAGTCCGTTTTCTGCTTTTGGACATAAAAATGGAGCTATTGCTCCATAGATGATTACTCATCTATTTTGCAACAGCCCACTTGACTTCTCTTAATTGTGCACATCACCTGAAGCATCTGATTGCAAAATTTCTACAGAATGGATTGCATGAGTAAGATATGCATCCGGTGCAATACAGGATTCAAACTCCCAAACGGTATCGTAAAAGGCCGAAAAAATTCGATTCAAACTAATTTTGTTCGGAATACAGATATTGTAATACGGTGTATTTCTCCTAAAACGCAAATAAGAAAACTCATCTGCAAAAAACAGTGTCGGTCTTGGGATATGCTGGTAATCAGACAGCAAACCATTCGGCAAAATCTTAATCTGAAGCGCATTTGAAATTTCATGCAGATGTTTCATATGCTTAAAAAAATGAAGACGCTGTTCCGGCGAAAGCTGAATTCGATAACCATAGAAATCCAATTCGCCAGTAACTGTAAAATCTGTAAATGCAGAAGCATAAATCAGTGCTCTTATCGGTGTAACAGCAAGTATCTGCGATACCAGAGAATGCATTTTTTGAAGTACAGGTCTGTATGTCTTTCCTATAAAAGAGCCATACTTATCAAGCAGCTCATTATGTAAATCAGTTGGAAGAAAATGTTCTGTAAAATGTCCAAGCAGACAAGAAGGATTCCGGGCAAACAGTGAATGCTCATATTCGTAAGTACGAATCATTTCAGGAATAGATGTCCGTCGAATAAGCAATGTTTCTTTGCTGCAAAGTAATTTTAATTTGTAATAAAGTTCCGTTGAAAGAGACGAATCTTCAATTGTTGTAACAGCAAGACAATGGTTCTGATCAACTAACATACCTGAAAGCGAATAAATATCTTTAATCGCAAAAACCATTTTTTTCTGTGCCTGTGTTCCGCAATAAAGATTAAAATCAATATTCGAAAGATTTGAAAGCAAATTCATCAGGAAACCAGCCGTATAAACCGGATTATCTGAAGACGATTCCAAATCAATCATTAAAGAAAAATGAACTCCTGGAAGCACAAGTCCTATGTCATTGTGCATGCTGTTAAATTCAGCAATTAAAAGCTGATAATTCGTGTCTACATTCAGAATATCTACCATAGCATAAATATTTAGCGACTGTACTTTACGGAGTGATGGATGTTTCATTTTAAAGATAAACTGATCCAGTGTAAGTTCCGGATAATATGAAATTTTAGTAGCCACTTTAGAACCAGTTGTTACCTGAAGTTCTTTTACATATGTATATTCAGATTCGAGATGATCGTAAATCGCTTTCTGAAGATTCGAAACGTCAGAAATTTGATATTCTTCTAAAAAAGTGTCCCGGTTATCATCAGTCAGAGCCTCAACAATACACTGGCTGATATTCTGCAAAATAATTTCGTGATTTTTTTCTGTTGGAAGTGATTTTCCACTAATCCATTTGCTTATATAAGATTCATCATACTGCACAGCTTTGGCAAGTACATAATTTTTTAAATTGGCCATAGATGTCAGATGCTCTAACAGAACACTGAATCTGTTTTTTTCTTTCATAATAATCAAAAGCCCCTCTCTTCTATTATAATTTTAGTGTACTGCATACAAAATAAGAAAACAAGAACATTTATACAAAAAATTTCCTATTGAATGAAATCCTGAAAAAAATGAATTAGTTGATTTGTTTGATTCAATATGCCAAATTCACCACTTCTATTGAAAAGGAAAAATATCCATGATAGAATACGAATCGTCATTATAAAACAAATAAATAATCGGAAAAGGAAGTAAATAATTATGGAAAATACAGGAGCAACATTAACTGGAAAAGCGAGCGTTGATAAACCATGGTTACAGTTTTATCCAGAAGCACTGCGCAACGTTGAAGTGCCAACAATAACTGTTGAAACGTTTTTAAGAGCAAAAAATCCAGACGAAAATAAAATTGCATTTGAATATTACGGAAACAAAATTACATGGAAAGAATTCTGGGGAGAAGTTGATAAAGCAGCAAAATCTTTAAAGATACTTGGATTTGGTGAAGGAAACAGAATTCCTGTATTTCTGCAAAGTGTTCCGGCACATTTTATCCTTCTGATCGCAGCAGAAAGAATCGGAGCTGCAATTATCTGCAGAGATGACATTCCAGAAGAATTATGTTTTGCAATCAGAAAATCAAAATCAGAGACAGCATTTGTCATGGATTATACATCAAAGTCAGATGAAGATCTGTTCCGTGCAACGACACCAATGAAGCGTGTAATTAAGGTTTCTCCATATGATTATGCAGATAGAAAATCTGTCCCGGACTATGTTGAAAAAGAAATTGCATCCAGATATACCGGTGCGATAGAGACAACAGAAGGAGATCTTACATGGGACGAGTTCCTGGCACTTGGGAAAGATTATACAGAAGACTATATGGCACAAGAAGATGTGAACAGACCAGTATTTGGCGCATATACAAGCGGATCCACAGGAATCTCTAAATTAGTTATTCATTCTTCTTCTAATATAGTAGCAACTGCATTCCAGATGTCCATCTTTATTCCGCCGTCAGATGTACCGGAAAAATGGTGGCTGCCAATCTTACCACCTGCACTGATTGCAGTAACTGTATCAATGGCAATCTTCCCATTGTCAGCAGGACTGATTATGGTACTTGATCCATTCTGTCCGCTGGAAGATATTGATATCGCATTTATGGAGCAGAAGCCAAACTTCTGGGCACTGATTCCAATGTTCTGTGAAATGCTTATGAAGAGTGACAGAATTCCGGAAGATTACGATATGTCTCATCTAAGAAGTATCGGAACCGGAGCTGAAGCAATGAACGAAAGGAAAACACAAGAAGTAGAAGCATTCTTCCATAAGCATAATGTTAAAGCAACTTTAAGTGCCGGATATGGTCAGAGTGAAGGATGTTCAAACTTTACACTTCCAAATCCGATGTTCCCGCTGGTAGACGGATGCGTTGGAATGCCAATGCCGGCAACAACTATGGCAGTATTCTCAGAGGATCTGGAAGAACTGAATTATGGAGAAATCGGAGAATTATGTATGACGGGTCCTGCTATGATGCTCCACTATGCGGGATGGAGAGGTGATGAACTTACTGAAAGAACACTGATCAATCATCCAGATGGGAACTGCTGGTTACATACGGGAGATAAAGCTTACATCAATGAACACGGAATTGTATACATTCTTGGACGTGGAACAACAAAGCGTTTCGGTGGCGGAGAACTTTACATGATGAGAATGGAGACAAAAGCAGTACGTGTAGCTGGTGTAGAAGATGGATTCTTCTGCTTTGTACCAGATCAGGATCATGAAGGATATTTCCTTCCATATTTCTTTGTAATCCTTGATGAAACAAAGAGTCTGGATGAAGTAAAAGCAGGTCTTGCAGATGCACTGGAAGAATATGAATATCCGGTAGACATCCGCGTAATCAAGGAAAGACCGTATTTCCACTTCAAGACAAACAGAAAAGAACTCACAGCAGCAATTCTTGAGGAACTGAACTAAAAAAGACTCCTCTGTCGCATCAATATGTAAATTCTATATAAATAAGTAAGAAAAAACCTGATGATTCCCCGTATTTTAACAAATCATAAGATACGGGGGGATTTCTTTATTACGTTTATACATGCCAGAAACCTGAAAACCAGACTTTTCGATGTGTTTTTGTGCTAAAAAACGTCAGTATGTCTTGAACAAAACAGTTAGCAGTGATATATTAAAGTAAATACCTAATTACTATATTATATGCAAAAATATATGCAAAATACGAATTACAGTAGCATATAATAGAGGGTGGAGTATAAATAAAATATAATGGAAATGAGGTAGGGGCAAACAAAAAACATAATATGAATTATCTAATACAAACACGAAAGGAAGGGTAGACATTATGAAAAAGAGAAGTAAAATGCTTTTGAGTTTATTCCTCTCTGCTATGATGGTATTCAGTGTAGTGCCTTCAACAGTTCTTGCAGAGACTGCACCTGAAGAAACACCAGCAGTGCAGGAAAATACTACAGAAGCCGGGCTGGATAACACCAATACAAATGAGGCAGAAGATCCAGCAACAGAAGATTCTGTGACAGAAGATGATGCAACAGAAGCAACTACTGATTCTTCAAACACAGATAATGATGCTGTGGCCCAGACAGATACTGATGAAAATAAAGTAACTATTTCAGGTATTACAATACAGACACCAGTCATCCAGTTCGAGGGTGCCAATGCAGCTGTTGCAGAACAGTTGACAAAGGACGTGGAGATTGATGAAGAAGATCCTGCAATCCAGAGCCTGCGTGAAGCATTGGGGGATCTCGAAATGGTTGGCGGAGAAGCCGGCACAGAATCCAATGAATCTAATATCAGCACAGCAGACCTGTATGAAGCAGATGAACAGGCTGAAACCAAGAAGCTGACAGAAGACCAGATTAATACAGTTGTTGGTATGTATCAGCAGTATCTGAATCAGTGGTCAGCCAATGCTAATGTACTCGGTGTTCAGAATCCATTCTTTCTGGATTTCAACGATGATACAGATGGTCTTGGTATCCTTGGTCAGATGCTTGCCTTAGACGGCAAATCTGTTCAGGATATCAGAGATGGCAAGGTGAGCTACGATGACCTGACAGGTATGATCTTTACTTTCACATATGGTGATAAGTTAGGTATTAAGTATTATGGTCCAGATGTAACAAATGCAAGAGATGAAGCTCTTGCTGCAGTTACAGCATCAGGTGCACAGACAAAGGCACAGAAGCTGCTTGTTCTGAATGACTGGTTGGCCCATAACAATACATTTGATATGTCCTACATCATGAACTCCGGTAAGGAATCAAATGATGACAAGCCGATGATTGCAAAGGATCCTCAGAAGCAGGAGCATGAGGGTGAAGTTTACGATGAGATCTATAAGGTTTACGAACCACAGATCAAACAGAATTTCCATGATCAGATTTATGCAGGCATTAAGCAGGAGTTGCTTGTAAAATTTTATAAAAACGCTATTGCTCAGACTTTGGTGAAGGCTGGACAGTCTGAGAAAGATGCGAATGCATATGTAGAAGCTAATAAAGAAGCTATCGAGAAGGATCCGGAAGCATTTGTGAAAAAAAACCTTCCAGACGCAGCAGAACCATTGAAGCAGGAAGCAGATAAATTTATCAAAAATGCTGAAGAAAAAGGCGTTGAGGTTGAAGGCGTTACGAAGACTGTTGAGCAGCTTACTCAGCAGCAGTTAGATAGCGATGATCCGGCATTGGATATGAACGGTGATGGAACGAAGGAAACAAGCTTTAAGCAGGCGATTCCAATCTATGCGAAGCAGGCTGCAACCGGTATGACAACTGGTGTCATCAACTATTGGGAAGGTACTCAGTTTGGTGCATTCGGTATGGGTACATCTGTATGTCTGGGTTACTCCAAAGCTTTTTCATATCTTGTGCAGTGCCTGGATAAAGATATCTATCTGATTGATCCTGATAAGACAGATGCGTATGACAGTAAGAAAACAGTGACAGCAGGTGATGGATCTACATCTGAAGTATGTGATAACTGGAAGACAGCCAAAGAACTGTACTATGGTTCAGATGGTAAGACACTGGATATCAATGCAGGCTACACAGTTGACCTTGTAAGAATTTCCTTCCAGTCCAACGTTACAATGTATGGCGAAGAACAGGAAGACTTCGGTTCCGACCATTACTGGAATGCAGTCAAGGTGGATGGTCAGTGGTACTATGTAGACCCTTGTTATACAGATGTCTACACAGAAGTTATGAGTCGTGACCGTGTCGAGACAGATGGTGATATGAACCATGTCTTCTTCCTGTTCAGCGATACAGATGCAAGAAAATTGTATCAGGATAACTTTAGTGTTTTAAGATCACTTTATCAGAATGAAGCAACAGATACAACATATGAAAAAGCATGGATGGCGCGTGCCGCAAGTAATGTTTACTATGCAGACGGTTATGCGTACTACATGTATGATTCTACAGACTTGTTTGACAGAGTAAACAGTACAAGCATGAATCAGAGCCAGAAGGCTGCAGAGTACAAGATTGTTCGTCATAAACTGACAAATAAGGATACAGGCGATGGCGACAGCGATTATGAGACACTGATTAATTTCACAGACAAGGAAAACGACGATGATGACGATACATTTGTAAGCGTTCTGAACAAAGACGGTAAGATGGAGAAGAATGATCTTCTGACCAAACTGTATGCACAGTTTGTGGATGAACAGAGCATTTACCCATCCATCGGTCTGACAGCAGCACTGTATACAGATGGTAAGATTTACTTCAACGTATCCAACGATATCGTTTCCTACAATCCTGCAGACGGTGCAGTAGCCGTTGTGAAGGAATACAATACAGTATCTGCAAAACGTGATAATACAAAGTTGTTTGGCGGTATGGCGTTTACAACAACAGATGAAAAGAGTGCAGATTTCACTGTCACAAATCATCCAATCGCAGGTCTGACTGTGAAGGGTGACAAACTGGTTGTTTCAATCGGTACAAACTTCGCGTTCATTTCAGGTAAGAGCAAACTGCTTGACCATTCCAGCTACGGTTATGAATTCGAAGAGACAGATTACAATCCGACTTATACAAACTACAAGAAGTATCAGCAGTTCATGGGCAGTCAGAGCAATGATAATGACGAGTTCATGTGGTCTGCAAACTTTGTTGATACAGTTGATTTGAAGACTTTGACAGGTGATTCTCATAACTATAAGACAGTTTCTGTACCTGCAACATGCGGACGCAACGCATTTACAGAAGAACGTTGTTCTGACTGCGGCCTGATTAAAGACGGTACACGTGTTGAAGAAGAAGGTACAGCACACGAGCATCATTACATCAAGTTCCATGAAACATATTATACAAAAGATGATAATGGCAATTGGAATGAAGCAGACAACTATGTTTGCCCAGAGTGCGGTGCTTGTATTACAGAACCTGTTAAGTCCAAATATGAACAGGCTAATTCTACATACGAGAAAAGAAAAGCTATCTGGGATGAAGCTCAGAAGAACGCAGCAGAAGGACATGCTTACACAGCAACAGATGCTGAGTGGAGAGATGATCACACAAGCGTTACATTCCAGAATCTGAAATGTGAAACTTGTGCAAATCAGATCAATAAACTGGATTGTCTCCTTGAATCAGATGAAAATGCAACAAACAAAGCTAACAGAGATTCTATTGAGAAAGCTCTTGCAGAAAAAGTAACTGCAACGGCTAAACTTGTTAGTCACACTGGTACATGTGATCAGGGTGTAACATCTACTTACAAAGCAACAGGTAAGACAGATGATGGTTACAGATATACTGCATCTGATAAGAAGACATCTGACGCAGGTCAGCACCAGTACACAGGTACATGGGCATGGGAACCAGTAAAAGATGACAACGGCAATGTAACTGGATATACAGCATCTGTAACAGGTGTTAAGTGTTCTGTATGTGATGATGAACCTAAAGCAGAGCAGATTACAGTTGCTGATGCAGTTAAAGATACAGAGAAATCTGTAGCTGCAACATGTACAGAAAAAGGTAAAGATGTCTATACAGCAACAGCAACAGTAAAGGATGCTGAAGGTAAGACAGAAATTGGTACATTAACAGATACATATGAAGTTGAATTGGCAGCCCTTGAACATAAGTATGGTGAGCCAACATGGAAATGGAACGATGACCATACAGAAGCAACAGCTGTATTTACATGCGAACGCGGCGATGATACTCAGGAAGTAAAAGCAGCAATCACAGACAAGACAACAGCGGCAACATGTGAAACAGCAGGTGAGACAGTTTACACAGCAACAGCTTCCTTTGGCGGCAAAGATTATACAGATAACCAGAAGGTAGAAATTGCAGCTCTTGGTCATAAGTATGGCGAGCCGACATGGAAGTGGTCTGATGATCATAAGACTGCTACAGCAACATTCAAGTGCGAACGTGGTGATGATACTCAGACAGTAGATGCAACTGTTACACCAGAAACAACAGCAGCAACATGTGAAGCTGACGGTAAGACGGTATACACAGCAAAGGTATCATTTAACGGTAAAGATTATACAGAGACTTACACAGAAACACTCAAAGCCCTTGGCCATAAGTATGGTGCTCCTGTATGGAACTGGACAAAGGGTGAAAACAACACTTACACAGCAACAGCAACATTTACATGTGCAAATGATGAGAAACATGTAGAAACAGTTGATGCAAAAGTAACTGAGAAATCTGATGGCGCAACATGTACAGAGGCAGGTAAGATTACTTACACAGCTAAAGTTACATTTGAAGGCAAAGATTACACAGGTACTAAGACAGAAGAAGTAGCAGCTCTCGGTCATGACTACAAAGTCTCAGAAAAAGACGGATGGAAATGGACAGCTGATAAAGAAAAAGGATATACAGCTGTTGCAACATTCGTATGCAGCCGTTGTAAAGATTCTCATGACGTAACTGCAGATGTTGTTAAAGAAGACAAGAACAGTCAGATCATCTACAAAGCAACTGCTAAATACACAGATGAAACTGGTAAGGAATTTACAGCTACAGCTACAAAGAGTACAAAAATGTCCGTATCTTACATAGTTCACGGTCAGGATTATGGCTGGGAAAAAGACTGGAAGAAAGACGGACAAACGTCTGGTACAGAAGGACAGTGTAAACGTCTGGAAGCAATCCAGATCAAGTTACCAGATGATGTTTCTGGGTCTATCGAATATCGTACACATATTCAGGACATCGGTTGGGAAAAGAACTGGAGTAAAGACGGAGCAAAATCCGGTACAGAAGGACAGTGTAAACGTCTGGAAGCAATCCAGATCAAACTGACTGGTGAAGTTGAAAAGAATTATGACGTATACTACAGCGTACATGCCGAGAACTTCGGATGGCTCGGATGGGCTAAGAATGGCGAAGAAGCAGGAACAGCTGGTTACGGATACCGTCTTGAAGCAATCAGGATTCAGCTGGTTACCAAAGGGGACAAAGCACCAGAACTTATTGGTACTATCAAAGAAGCTATGAAAGCAAGACTGGTCGGATACCAGACACATGTACAGGACTATGGTACACAGGCATATGTATATGACGGTGCTATGGCAGGTACAGAAGGCGAGTGCAAACGTATGGAATCTATCCGTATGAAACTCCCGTCTTCAGTGAACAGCTCAATCCAGTACAGATCTCACGTTCAGGATATTGGATGGGAGAAGAATTGGGCATCTAACGGATCATTATCCGGAACAACTGGACAGTGTAAACGTCTGGAAGCAATTCAGATCAAACTGTCTGGTGATGTAGCAAAGAACTATGATGTATACTACAGAGTTCATGCTCAGGATTATGGATGGCTTGCATGGGCTAAGAATGGAGAATCTTCAGGAACAGAAGGATACGCAAAACGTCTCGAGGCAATTGAGGTTCGTCTGGTTCCAAAGGGAACAACTCCAGACCTTCCAGCATCAGCAAATGAAAAAGCCTTCATCAAAAAAAAATAACAAAGCTTAACTTGCAAGGGGCTGTCGGGAAATGAACCGCTCCCCATCAAGTAGACAATTGAAAAAATATAAATTTTTCCTGCCAGTAGAAATTTATCTGCTGGCAGTTTTTATGTAGCTTGCAAGTAATTTTCGTGTTTTTCCATTGGCGTTAAAATTCCAAGATTCCTTTGCAAGCGTTTATTGTTGGTAAGCGTCCAATAAGAGGGTGTATCGAAATTTCTGGCTGTTGCATGTAAACTATTTATTAGAGTTTTTGGCGTTGGATCTAAAAACTCTAAATCTAATCTAAGGAGCAGGCAAAGGCGGTTCAGAAATGGCTCCCGCATAAGTCTGAAAATACTGAAAATCCTTAGAAATGCTGGGAAATCTGACGATTCTATGGTATAATAATCCTATCGAAGCGAAAGGGTTTTCAGGTTATGTCAGCTACGGAACAGGAGTATAAAAATCATATCAAAGAACTGGAACAGCAAGTCCGGCTCCTGAAAGAGCAGGTTGATTTCCTGACACGTAAACTTTATGGAACAAAATCCGAGAAGACATCTACTCTCGAAATCGAGGGGCAGATGTCTCTTTTTAATGAAATCGAAACCTGTGCAGATCCTGATGCACACGAACCGGAGCTTGTTGAGATAGAGAAGCACCTACGTAAAAGGAAGTACACCGGTCAGCGGGAAGAACTGGTAAAAAATCTCCCTCACAGCAAAGTACTCCATACCATAGATGAAAGGGAACAGATATGCGATAACTGCGGGAGTACGATGGTGAAAGTAGGGGAAGAATTCGTCCGCACGGAAGTACAGTTTATCCCTGCAAAACTCAAGGTGATTGACCATTACCGGGAAACGTATGAATGCAGGTCGTGCCGGAAAAACGGAACTTCTTATATGGAGAAGGCTCCGGTGCCATATCTTCCCGTCCTGCATTCTCTGGCATCTGCATCTACCATCACCTGGCTCATCCACTAGAAGTTTGAATTAAGCATCCCGCTGTACAGACAGGAAAAAGAATGGGAGGCTTTGGGATTACGTTTAAGCAGAGCGACTATGTCAAACTGGCTTCTGGTTGTCTATCGGGACTGGCTTGTACACATCGTCCACCGTCTGAAGCTGGAACTTCTGAAACAGAGATACCTTCATATCGATGAAACACATGTACAGGTGCTGAAAGAACCGGGACGAAGCGGGAAATATCCGGAAGCGTTTCTGAGGGAATATGAAGGTTATATCCATACAGACGCTTACTCCGGATACAATGCAGTTTCAGGAGTAAAAAGATGTCTTTGCTATACGCATCTGCGCCGGGCTTTCGTGGAGGCGCTCCCTCCTGATCAGAAGAAAAAAGAACGTCTTATCCGCGAGAAACCGCTTCTCGAGGCTTTTTGGTCATGGGCAGAAAAAAATGCCATCGGAGAGCTGCCGAAATCCAAACTTTCAAAAGCTTTTCATTACGCCTTAAATAACCGTGAAGGTTTTTGGAATTATCTGGAAGACGGGAATTGTTCCATCAGTAATTCGCTTGCGGAAAACTGTATCCGTCCCTTTGTGATCGGCAGAAAGAACTGGCTGTTCTCCGGCAGTCCGAAAGGGGCGGAAGCCAGTGCAGGAATCTATACACTGTTTTATTTGACGCTTACGGCCAAAGCATGATCAAATTGAGATATTGGGTTTTAGGGTGTAACCCTAATGCGCACGACATAGGAGAGCGGATTTTTTGCATAAAGACCATGTCACTTTATGCGTATCCTGTTATATTTCTTTATTCCCATTGGTATGAAGGCTCGGACAATTGATTTTTAATCCTTTTTTGTAATTAGCATTTTCAAACTCCAAGTAATAGTTAGAGGGCATAGGAAAAGGAGTGTGATGGGAATTGAAAGAAAGATTAAGAAGCCTTCAAAAGTACATTGAGGTGTATCGATGCGTAGGGATAGATAAGGTACTTAAGACTATTCCGTGTAGATTTGCTTATTCGGTAGCAAATGAGCATGTGGATGAAAAGAAGTTTCATGAGAAAGTGTTGTATCGCATGCGACACAACAAATATGACTCATTGAGAAAAAGCTATAACAAGGTAATCAAGAATAAAGTAAATGATGTCAAACAGGGATTGTATCAGACCATCTATTTGACGTTAACAATTATGGCTGAAGATGTGGCTGATGCAAAAGCTCATTTAGTTCTATGGAGAGTGCCATAAGAAGTGCTTTTGTGGGGATTGGTGTTAATGGTATTCCGTTAATAATTAATATAAACATAATCGGTTGTTGATGCAGCTCTCTGTAAAGTTGCAATTAAGCGGCTAACAGTATTATGGTTCCGGCGGCTGTTGTTAAAATTGTTTGCAACCAGATAAGCGGATTGTGATTTCCCATATTGTTCGGGCTTTTGAAGAGGTGTTGTCGATGGAATCTTAAAACACATCCTAATCCGGCTGGATTATTGTAGCTCTACAAAATAAATATAAGAACAGAAATAGATTATAAAAGGTCTGTTGGGCAGTATAGCCTAATGAAGCCTACAGAAAAAGGTTGCGTGAAGCCACATAAAAATGTATAATTAAAAGTAATGAATTTCATATTAAATGATATTGGAGGTACTCATGTCACAGTCGGTTACGATAAAGAGTAATAAATATGGAATCAATTTAGTTTTAGATGCGGATATGTCATTTGCTGATTTGATAAAGGCAGTTGTAGAGAAGTTTAAGGCATCCGCCAATTTTTTTAAAAACGCAAAGCTTGCTATTTCATTTGAGGGAAGGCATCTTTCAGATGAAGAGCAGCAGCAGATAATTGCAGCTATTGAGGAAAATACCACAATTGAGATTTTGTGCATTGTGGAGAGTGGTACCGAGCAGGAAGCCATTATGAAGGAGCAGGTTGAGGCATTTAATGAGGCAGTGCAGAAGCAGTGCGAGAATGTTGCAACAGTCAGTGTTCCGGAGCAGTTTTACCGTGGTACGCTCAGGTCAGGCCAGGTGATTACCAGCGAGTCTTCGGTCACAATCATAGGTGATGTCAATCCTGGAGCCAAGATTATAGCTCAGGGCAATATCGTTATTCTTGGTGCATTAAAGGGCAATGTCCACGCCGGATGTACAGGTGACAGGAGCTGCTTTGTATTTGCACTTGATATGCAGCCGATTCAGATTCAGATTGGTGATTTGATTGCGAAGAGTCCGGACGAGCCTCAGCCGAAGCACAGGGGAAGGCGAAAGGAAAAGCCAGTGCAGGAGCAGGCACAGATAGCCATCGCAAAGGATGGATATATTTACATCGAACCAATTACTAAAAATATTTTAAATAGCATTTAGGAACGTAGGAGGAAGAAAGTTCATGAGCGAAGTAATCGTTATCACATCAGGAAAGGGTGGTGTGGGCAAGACCACAACCACAGCAAATATCGGTACAGGTCTTGCACAGTTAAATAAAAAGGTTGTTATGATTGATACTGACATCGGACTGCGTAACCTGGATGTTGTTATGGGACTTGAGAATCGTATTGTATACAATCTCGTAGATGTCGTTGAGGGTAAATGCCGTATACGTCAGGCCCTTATCAAGGATAAGAAATATCCTGATCTGTGTCTGCTTCCATCAGCCCAGACAAGGGACAAGGATGCTGTTACACCTGAGCAGATGGTTGAGCTTATCAATGAGCTTCGTGAGGAGTTTGACTATATTCTGCTTGACTGCCCGGCAGGTATCGAGCAGGGCTTCAAGAATGCCGTTGCAGGAGCTGACCGTGCACTTGTTGTTACTACACCTGAGGTATCAGCAATCCGTGACGCTGACCGTATTGTTGGCCTTCTCGAGGCAAATGAGATGAAGCGCATTGATCTGATTGTCAACCGTCTGCGTGTCGATATGGTTAAGCGCGGTGATATGATGAATGTGGATGATGTAACAGAGATCCTTGCAGTCAACTTAATCGGTGCAGTACCGGATGATGAGCAGATTGTTATTTCTACAAACCGTGGTGAGCCGTTAGTCGGTTCAGACAGCCTTGCAGGAAAGGCATATATGAATATCTGCCGCCGTATCATGGGCGAGGAGGTTCCTTTCCTTGATTTAAACCAGAAGCATGGTGTCTTTGAAAAGCTAAAGGATATGTTTAAGAAAAATTAAAGGGGGATACGTACCATGGGTATAATGGATTTATTTAAAAAGAAATCTTCTGGTAATGTTGCAAAGGATCGCCTGAAGCTGGTGCTGGTTTCTGACCGTGCAAACTGCTCATCGGAGATGATGGAGATGATGAAAAGGGATATCATTGAGGTTATTTCCCGCTATATGGATATTGATGCGGAAGCTCTTGATGTGAAAATCACAGAAACAGAGTCTGATTCTAACAACGGAATGGTTCCGGCACTTGTTGCCAATATTCCTATCCGTGACATGAAGCATCGTCCGGATCCAAGATAGAGTAAATAAAATAGTAGGATACGATAAGATATGAGGGTCAAAAGGTATTTTGGCCCTTTAATTATTATATTGAATAAAAAGACTTGATTTGATATTAGAGTGTGATATACTTTAATACGTTACAAATAAATAAATTTTAGCAGAGTAGACACATGTGCGTTAAGTGCCGGATGAACAGGGAGTTGTCACCCGGACGAAAAGAAAATCTTGCGGTACATGAGTCGCATCCCGCTGCATCCGAAGATATTAATTATCTCCTGTTGTAGTTCGGTGAGGTCTGCAAAGGAGGTAATTTTTTAATGAAAAAATTCGTTACTTTGTTCACCGATTCTGCCCGAGAGCTTAAATCGGTCAGAACCATCACAACTATGGCTATGCTTGCTGCAGTTGCCGTTATCCTTGGATATTTCTCCATCGAATATGGACAGCTTATCCGTATCGGTTTTTCCGGTATTCCGAATGGTATCGTTGATTACCTGTTTGGACCGGTTGCCGGAGCTGTTTTCCACGGAGCGCTTGACATAATCAAGTATCTGATGAAGCCTACAGGACCATTTTGTCCACAGCTTACACTTGTTGTAATGTTTGCAGGTGTTTTATATGGATGTTTCTTTTATAAGAAAAAGCTTACCATATGGAGAGTGCTTGCTGCGAAGTTTGTAGTAATGCTCATCTGCAATGTCATTCTCAATACTCTGTGTCTGCAGGTACTGTATGGACAGGCATTGATGGCAATCCTTCCAATGCGTGCACTTAAGAACCTTATTATGTGGCCGATAGATTCAATTGTCTTTTTCGGCATTGCAAAGGCACTGGAGCAGATTGGATTGTTCCGTACCTTCCGTAAACCGGAGCTTGTAAAGAATGCATAGCAACAGGTGAATGGACCGGGTACTCAAATGAGAGTACCCGGATTTTTTATTTAATGGAAAGAAATACGTATAATGTGGTATGTGTATCATGTTCTTTATAATATATATAAATGATGAAAAGAAACATAGCAACAGAATAATGTACAGACAATATAATGCACAAAACATTATATTAAAATAATATTTTAAGCATTAAATGGCGATTTATGTTAATAATTTTAAGAATAAACACCTTTAAAGTGACAATTGTGAGGTATTTCGCATCTTTAATGAAAATTGTTGACACAATATATTGAACGTGATATTGTTTACTTGTTCAAAATAATACACAAAAGAAAACGAACAAACAACTACATATTAATTATGAATATTTAAGAGCAAAGACGCTAACCGGTGAAGCACTTTGCTCTTTTTTATTTATCAAAATCACAAGGATATTTAAATTAGGAGGCAATATATTATGAAATTAAAAGACACAGGATTAACAGCACAGGACATCAAAGACAAAGTAAAGAAGTATATGATTGAGACATATGAGCGTTTCGATTTCATCGCTGAGACTGCTGAGGGCATGTATCTGTATGATGAGAATGGCACACCATACCTTGACTTTTACGCAGGAATCGCCGTAAACAATGCCGGCAGCAGAAACCCTAAGGTTGTTGCAGCAGTCAAGGATCAGGTGGATGACATCATGCATACATTCAACTATCCATACACCATTCCACAGGCTCTGCTTGCTGAGAAGGTCTGCAAGACTATCGGAATGGACAAGATTTTCTACCAGAACTCAGGAACTGAGGCAAATGAAGCTATGATTAAGATGGCTCGTAAATATGGTATAGAGAAATATGGTCCAAACAGATATCACATCGTAACTGCAAAGGACGGCTTCCACGGCAGAACCTTCGGTGCTATGTCAGCAACAGGACAGCCTGGAAACGGATGCCAGGTGGGCTTTGGTCCTATGACATACGGCTTCTCATATGCTCCTTACAATGACTTAAAGGCTTTCAAGGATGCTTGCACAGAGAACACAATCGCTATCATGATTGAGCCTGTACAGGGCGAGGGCGGCGTTCATCCTGCAACACCTGAATTCATGAAGGGACTTCGCGAGTTCTGTGATGAGAAGGGCATGCTCCTCCTTATTGATGAGGTTCAGACAGGATGGTGCAGAACCGGAGCTGTAATGAGCTACATGAACTACGGCATCAAGCCTGATATCGTTTCTATGGCAAAGGGCCTTGGCGGTGGAATGCCAATCGGTGCTATCTGTGCTACAGAGGAGGTTTCAAAAGCGTTCTCAGCCGGTTCACACGGTACAACCTTTGGCGGACATCCTGTATGCTGTGCAGCAGCACTTGCAGAAGTAAACGAGCTGCTTGACAGAGATCTTGCCGGAAATGCAAAGAAGGTTGGTGATTATTTCGCAGCTAAGCTTGAGAAGCTTCCACACGTAAAAGAGGTAAGACATCAGGGACTCTTAGTTGGTGTTGAGTTTGACGATACAATCTCAGGTGTAGATGTAAAGCATGGCTGCTTCGACCGGCATATGGTCATCACAGCAATCGGAAGCCATATTATCCGTATGGTTCCACCACTTATCGTAAGCGAGGAAGAGTGCGACAAGGCATTTGATATTATAAAGGAGACTGTTGAGTCACTTTCATAGAAGGTTTGAATTATATTTGAGGCAGGCAACAGAATATATTGCGGCAGATTTTACGAGCCGGATAAAATGACAAGGGCGTCACGATTAGCTTCGTGCGCCCTTCTTTTGAACAATATCAACATATTATAAAGATGTATATAAGAAAAGCGAGGGGAACAAAATGGCACATCTTGTTATTACAATAGGATGCGAATATGGCGCTAAAGGAAACCAGATTGGCAAAAAGGTTGCTAAAGACCTGGGAATCAAATTTTATGACAGGGATACTGTAGATGAAATCATAAAAGAGGTTGGTATTCCGAAGGATATCATGGAAAAGGTTGAGGAAGGTATCACCATCGCCGGAAAAGGTGCAGAGGGTGATGTCAGAGGCTCTTTCTCCAAATATGCAGACCTCACAGAGCGTGCAATTCACGTCCAGAAAACCATAATCAGAAAATTATCAGACCGTGAGTCATGCGTGATTATCGGTCGTTCAGCAGACTATATACTAAAGGAACATAAACCGATTTTACGTATTTTCATATATTCACCGGATGAAGTGAGGATTGAAAACGTAATGAAGAGCCACAATTTGTCGGAGGATGATGCAAAACTTTTTATCACTGAAAAGGATAAACGTTATCATAAGCGTCATATGGCGCTGACAGGAAGCAACCGAGGCGACAGACACAACAGGGATATGCTTATAGACAGCAGCCTGTTGGGAGTGGATGGCACAGCGGAGCTTATTGAGTCTCTCGCAAGAAAAGTGGTAGAGAATGAAAGTAAGACAGAGGCTGGAGGTGACAGGTAATGGAACAGAAAAAATCAGAATTTAACAAAGTCCTGAATGCCTGGGATGTACTTGTAATTGCATTTGGAGCCATGATTGGCTGGGGCTGGGTTGTCTCAACCGGAGGCTGGATTGAAAAGGGCGGAGTGCTCGGTGCCGCAATCGGATTCGTAATCGGCGGTATCATGATATTTTTCGTGGGAATGACCTACGCGGAGCTGACAGCAGCCATGCCTCAGTGCGGTGGCGAGCATGTATTCAGCTACAAGGCAATGGGGTCGACAGGTTCATTCATATGTACGTGGATGATTATCCTTGGATATGTCAGTGTGGCATGCTTTGAGGCGTGCGCTTTCCCAACAATCATCACATATCTGTGGCCGGGCTTTTTGAAGGGCTATCTGTATACGGTAGCAGGCTTTGATATCTACGCTTCATGGCTTATTGTGGCGATAGTTATCGCATTTTTAATTATGATGATAAACATTATCGGCGCAAAGACCGCAGCGATTTTGCAGACTGTGCTCACATGTATTATTGGTGGCGCCGGAATTTTGTTGATAATTGCATCGGTAATCAATGGAACAGTTGATAACCTGGATGGACAGATGTTTGCAGGCAGCTCTGCAGGTCTGAACGTAAAGGCAATTATCGGAGTGGCAGCTCTGTCACCATTTTACTTTATCGGATTTGACGTAATACCTCAGGCGGCTGAGGAGATCAATGTTCCGGCAAAGAAAATCGGCTCAATACTTATCTTATCAGTAGTTCTGGCAGTTGTGTTCTATGCACTTGTCATTGTTGCGGTAGGTCTTGTCATGGGCCCACAGGCAATTGTTGATTCAGAGCAGGCAACAGGACTTGTCACAGCAGATGCAATGGCTGCCGCATTCAACACAAAGATAATGGCAAAGGTTATAATAGTCGGCGGAATGTGCGGTATCGTAACCTCATGGAACTCATTTTTGCTCGGTGGCTCGCGTGCCATGTACTCAATGGCAGAGTCATACATGATTCCAAAGTTTTTTGCAAAGCTTCATCCAAAGCACAAGACACCAATCAATGCACTGATTCTCATCGGATCTCTCACAATGCTTGCACCTTTTGCAGGCAGAAAGATGCTCGTATGGATCAGTGATGCCGGCAACTTTGGCTGCTGCGTGGCATATTGCATGGTTGCTCTTTCATTCATTATTCTTCGCAAGAAGAAGCCGGATATGCCAAGACCTTACAAGGTTCCCGCATACAAGTTCTTTGGAACGATGGCGGTTATCATGTCAGGCTTCATGGTTGCAATGTACTGCATACCGGGAAGTGGAGGAACACTTATCGCCCAGGAGTGGGGCATCGTGCTTGCATGGTGTGCGCTCGGCGTGGTATTCTTCGTCTTCTGCAAAAAGAAATACAAGGAGTCATTTGGTACACTTGTTGAGCTCATCTCAGATGAGGATGCTGCAACACTTATGCCGGAGGCAGATGAGGCTGAACTGGATAAGGTTATCGATGCTGCAATAGACAGGGTACTTGCAAAGAAAGCAAGCTAGGAAACAGAAAGGACAGATTATATATGGAAACATTTAATTTCTCGGTGCCACAGGACATCACAGTGGGAAAGGGCAGTCTCTCAAAGCTGCCGGAAATAGCTAAAAAGCTTGGAGGTAAGCATGCACTCATCATTTCAGGACCTCATCTTGAGAAGATGGGACTTGTAAAAAAGGCAGCAGATTATCTGGCATCAGTTGACATAAAAGCAGACACTTTTACAGATATAGAGGCAAATCCATCTGTCACAACAGTGGAGAAAGCCACAGCAAAATATCTGGAGTCGGGCGCAGACTTTATCGTGGCATTCGGAGGCGGCTCACCGATGGATGTGGCAAAAGCAGTGGGTGTGGTTGCCAAATATGGCGGAAGCGTCACAGACTATGAGGGAGCACACAAGGTGCCGGGACCAATCGTACCGCTCATTGCGATACCAACCACCGCAGGAACCGGCTCAGAGGTGACAGCATTCTCTGTAATCACAGATCATAGCAGAAACTATAAGCTCACAGTATTCAGTTATGAGATATTGCCAAAATATGCAATTCTCGATGCCCAGCTGATCACAACAGCACCGGCAAGCGTAGCGGCAGCCTGCGGAATTGATGCATTTATCCATGCAGAGGAGGCGTATGTATCCACAGCAGCATCGCCATTTTCTGATGCACTGGCAGAAAAAGCGATGGCACTTATCGGTAAAAATATCCGCAGATTTGTAGCAAACAGAAACGATATCGAGGCTGCAGAAGCCATGATGACAGGCTCACTTTTTGCAGGAATAGCATTCTCATTTGCAAGGCTTGGAAATGTGCATGCGATGAGTCATCCGGTCAGCGCATTTTTCGATGTGCCTCACGGAGTGGCAAATGCAGTGCTGCTTCCTGTAATCGCAGAGTACAATGCGCTTGCAGATCATGGCAAGTATCTGACTATCTACAATGATATAAGCCCGATTCCTGCATATGCGGACGAATTTGAGCCTATGATGCTGGTAGATGCAATCAGGGAGCTTTGCACAGACATCGGAATCCCTGAGAATCTGACCATCGCAATCAACAATGCCAGCAAAACCGGAACAGTCGCAAAGGAAGAAATAGAAAGCAAGATAGAGCCGATGGCTGTCGATGCCATGAAGAGCGGCAACATTGCTGTCAATCCAAGGGCTTCACGCCAGTGCGATATCGAGATGCTGTATCGCAGGGCACTGTAAAACTTATAAAATGATATGAGGGACAAAAGGTATTTTGCCCCTCATTTATGATTATCAACAGTATAGTTAGAGAATTAAAAGCAAACGGAGATATGAGTATGGATTATCTGTCACACAATGTATCTGAAAATTTAAAAAGAATACGTCAGTCAAAGGGTATGAGCTTAGATCAGGTAGCGGAACAGACCGGTGTGAGTAAAAGCATGCTTGCTCAGATAGAAAAGGGTACAGCAAATCCATCTATCGGAGTGCTTGGTAAAATCACAAGCGGTCTGCGAATTGAGTTTCAAAGACTTATAGATCCGCCGAGAGTGGACTATGCGCTCATATCTCCGGATGATCTGGTCCCGACAAAGGAGCTTTTGGGACAGTACAGGGTATGGACCTGCTTCCCATACGAGGACTCAAGGGAGGTAGAGGTATACCGTATCGACGTGGAGCCGGGCGGCGTGTATACAAGCGGTGGGCACGGCGAGAAAACACGCGAGTATCTTACAGTCACAGACGGTGTGCTGACGGTCGAGTGCATGAAATCCATAGGGGACAGGTGTATAAGTTTGAGACCGATCAGCCTCATTTGTATCGCAATGATGGTGATAGGGTGGCAAGCTGCATGTGCTTCTTTTTGGATTATACTAATATTCGGTGAGATTTTCATTGGTTATCCTATTGCATATATAGGTTTACCTATATATAATGATGTACGTTGAGAAACAAATTGTTTTAAAAAGAACATCCCAGGAGAACACCATGCAAACATTAAAGAAATTTATCAAATACTACAAACCCTACAAAGCAGTCTTTTTCATAGACCTGCTTTGTGCAACAATAATCAGTGCCATAGATCTGGCGTTTCCGCAGCTGCTTCGCACGCTGACCAAAACCCTTTTTGCAGGAGCACCGGGAAAAATCATTTCTGCGCTGATTCCTATTACAATAGGCCTTTTGGTGGCATATATCATACAGACTGCGTGCAGGTATTATGTGACATATGCGGGGCACATGATGGGAGCGAGGATGGAGCGCGACATGAGAAAGGAGCTTTTCGACCAATATGAAAAGCTTTCTTTTTCGTATTATGATCAGAATAATTCTGGACAGATGATGAGCAAGCTCGTATCCGATTTGTTTGATATATCGGAGCTTGCGCATCACGGACCGGAGAATCTTTTTATATCGCTTATAAAGATAATCGGTTCGTTCATTTTTCTGTTTATGATAAACCGTATGCTTGCGGTTCCTATGCTTATTCTTGTGGTACTTATGCTTGTATTTTCATATGGACAGAATAAGAAAATGCAGGAAACCTTTATGGATAACAGGCGAAAAATCGGTGATATTAATTCGAGTCTTCAGGATACTCTGGCGGGCATAAGGGTGGTGCAGTCATTTGCCAATGAGCGTATCGAGCAGGAAAAATTTAACAGAAGTAATGAAAATTTCCTGATTTCAAAGGATGCAAATTACAGATGTATGGGTAGCTTTATGAGCGGAAATGCATTTTTCCAGGGGATGATGTATCTTGTTACGCTGGTATTTGGTGGTTTTTTGATAGCGCATGGAAGGATGGAGGCATCCGACCTTGCTATGTATGCGCTGTATATAGGCATCTTTATCAGTCCTATCCAGATACTTGTAGAGCTGACTGAGATGATGCAGAAGGGACTTTCGGGTTTTAGAAGATTCTTAGAGGTGGTGGAAACTGAGCCGGAGATAGTTGATGCTGCTGATGCAAAACCGCTTAAAAATGTAAAGGGAAATGTCTGTTACGAGGATGTTTCGTTCCACTATACGGATGATGATACACCGGTGCTTTCGCACGTATCCTTTGAGATACCGGCAGGAAAATCAATTGCGCTTGTTGGACCGTCAGGAAGCGGAAAGACGACAATATGCTCACTGCTTCCGCGGTTTTATGACGTGACGGAGGGCAGGGTCACAATAGATGGAAATGATGTGAGAAAGCTCACGCTTGAGAGCCTTCGCTCGCAGATTGGACTGGTTTCGCAGGATGTTTATCTGTTTGGGGGAAGTATAAAGGACAATATCGCCTATGGAAAACCGGATGCGACGATGGATGAGATTGTAGATGCGGCCAAAAAGGCGAATATACACGATTTTATCATGGAACTGCCGGATAAATATGATACGTTTGTCGGAGAGAGAGGCACCCGATTGTCAGGAGGGCAGAAGCAGAGGATTTCCATTGCGAGGGTGTTCCTTAAAAATCCGCCTGTGCTAATACTTGATGAGGCAACCAGTGCCCTTGACAATGAGAGCGAGCGTTTTATCCAGAAAAGTCTTGAGGAGCTGGCAAAGGACAGAACGACTATCACAATCGCCCACAGGCTTTCGACAATCAGAAATGCGGACGAAATTCTCGTGGTAGCTGACTGTGGCATTGCTGAAAGAGGCACACATGAGGAGCTTTTGGCACAGGACGGAATATATGCGCGCTATTATGAGATGAGCAGGTAGGATTAAGGAAATTTCCACTGATTAATCATAAATGAGGGGCAAAATACCTTTTGACCCTTTAATCATGTTATTATAGCTGCATAAACTAACTATATAGGAGCAGACACTATGCAGGCAATGTTCATAGACGTAGACGGCACTTTAAGCAGTCCGTGCTACAAGGTAAACGGAAAATTTCAGATAGGAATGTCAGATGTGCAGTGGGCAGACTACTGCAGTAAGCATGGTGAGGATACATATGAGTGGTGCCGTCCTGTGATGCAGGTAAAGGAGTATGCCATGAAGGCAAAGGAAAAAGGCACGAAGCTGTATGTGCTTACCACATCAGGCACAAAAATCGAGACAGCTGCAAAGCGCAGATTTTTAGACAGATACTATGCAGGTATGTTTGATGACATCTATGCGGTGGAGCATGATGATGACAAGGTCAGGTTCATTCTTAAAAAAGCAGCAGAGCTTGGGATTGAACCGTCGGACTGTGAGCTTGTGGAGGATACATACCGTATACTTTTGCAGACAGTGACAGAGGGGATTAAATCCACTCACATCACAACGATTCTCACAGGCGGATGCGAACGGTAACCAAAAATTTTCCACGGTCTATAAAGAAATAAAAAACATCCGATAAAGATGACAGTCACAAGGCTGATTGATGAGCTCGCAGGTTACGCTAAGATAGAGGCTGAGGATGACTACAAGGTGCATTTATGTCGAAAGTTGCGACCGAAACCAATTGAATGAGAGTTCTATCAAGGCTATAATTGAACCAGTACAGCGATATAACTTTTTTCGCAGTGCTGGTTCTTTTCGATGTGCCAAAAGCGTATAGCGAATAAAATATAATTTCAGACAGGAGGACATCAATTTGGAGAAAGTACGTTACATGATTTCCGATGCGGCAGCCGCCGTGGCTGTGGAGACTCATGTGTTGCGTTACTGGGAGGATGAGCTGGGACTTGATGTGCCCAGAAATGAACTTGGTCACAGATACTATACGAGAGATAATATAAAGCAGTTTTTAAGGATAAAGGAGCTCAAGGAGAAGGGTTATCAGCTTCGTGCAATCCGCGATATGCTTCATTCGGATGCACCAGGTGAGCCATTAAATCCACCGAATCCTGCGGCTATGGAAAAATCCGTGCAGCCTGTAAATTACACGAATATCACAAATCAGACGGTGAAACAGGAGATGTCAGGGTATAATCCGGCATATCACGATGAACTGCCGGGATACAATCATACATATCGAAGCCGCACGGCAGATGAGCGTATGGATGAGTTTCGCGAGCTGATGAGCAATATCGTGGGGAGAGCTATAGCACTGAACAATGAGGAACTGAGTCAGCAGATATCCACTGATGTGCAGGAGCGGATATTAAAGGAAATGAACTATCTGATGCGCGAACAGGACAGCGCGCAGGAGGAGAGATATAAAAAGCTGGACGCTGCCATACGCGGAAATCTGCGTAGAAAGGGGCTTTTTTCAAGGAAAAGGAATGCGGACATGCCTGCAGATACAAAAATAAGCGCTGCAGACACCAAGGGAAAGAAGGGGCGCGACAAGACGCATACGCATGAGCTTAATCCGGTGAGACTGTAGAGCATGCATGACAACGCTTACGCTATAAAATAATTACTGCAAAAAACGCTTACAGTATAAAAATGATTACAATACAAAGACGATTACAACATAAAAAAAGACGACCCATAACAGGTCGTCTTTCTTTCTTACAGTATGCTAAAAATTAGCCCTGGCTGATTGCTCCAGTTGGGCAAACACCAGCACATGTACCACAATCGAGACAAGAATCTGCATCGATTACGTACTGTGAATCACCAGCAGAGATAGCTCCTACTGGGCACTCACCAGCACATGTACCACAGCTAACGCATGAATCAGAAATTACGTATGCCATAATGAAATCCTCCTTATAAAATAATGATCATTATTCGCCGTTATTGGCTTATCTGCATTGTAGTACAAAACACAGAATAATGCAATGCCAAATAAAATTGTACTTACTTTTACACAATCTTATATAAAAATTACTAAATATTGAGTAAAACTTGAAATGCTATTGTTACTATTGTATAATAAATAGAAAACAATTCAGAACCTCCGAGAACAAAAGCTGATACATCATGTTTACATGTAAGCAGCAGATGTTCCTGCTTTCGAGGTGGCTCTGAAGTGTTACAATAAAAACACATGATTATTTAGAAAAACTGGTGTTTGCACATGGTATATTACTGTAGTATGTGCGGTGAGGATATAAAATGGAAACAAAAATTATAAAAATAGATCAGGACAATTTAGACCATAAGCTCATGCAGGAGGCAGGTGATTTGATTGCAGCCGGGGCGCTTGTACG
>ERZ779796.26-NODE-26-length-21883-cov-2.69136_pt1 | contig 21883 bp, 10 predicted proteins | sample MGYA00511097_ERZ779796 | MGnify/ENA primary metagenome ERZ779796 (study PRJEB29588, sample SAMEA2154930) | human gut metagenome | biome: human gut; feature: human-associated habitat; material: faeces | place: Denmark | collected 2008/2010 ...
ACGAAAAAGATGGCGGCATCATAGACAAGGAAGCCGAGAAGCGTGCCACATCCGTCTACCTCGTAGACCGCACCATCCCAATGCTCCCCGAACGGTTGTGTAATTTCATCTGTTCACTCCGCCCCGACGAAGAGAAGCTTGCCTACTCCGTCATCTTTGAAATGACGGAAAAAGGCGAAGTGAAGAACTCACGCGTGGTACATACCGTCATCAAGAGCGACCGCCGCTTCACCTACGAAGAAGCCCAGGAGATTATAGAAACCGGCAAAGGAGACTTCCAGGAAGAGGTGCTCCAACTGGATAAGCTTGCCAAAATACTGCGTGAGAACCGCTTTAAGGCAGGAGCCATCAACTTCGACCGCTACGAAGTGAAGTTCGAAATTGACGAGAAGGGCAAACCCGTCAGCGTCTACTTCAAGGAGTCGAAAGATGCCAACAAGCTGATAGAGGAGTTCATGCTGCTTGCCAACCGCACCGTAGCCGAAAAGATAGGCCGCGTGCCCAAAGGCAAGAAAGCCAAAGTGTTGCCATACCGTATTCACGACCTCCCCGACCCGGAGAAGCTGGACAACCTGGCACAGTTCATCGCCCGTTTCGGCTACAAGCTGCGTACCAGCGGCACAAAGACACACATCTCCAAGTCCATCAACCACCTGCTGGACGACATCCAGGGCAAGAAGGAGGAGAACTTGATTGAAACCGTCTCCATCCGCGCCATGCAGAAGGCACGCTACTCCGTGCATAACGTGGGGCACTATGGTTTGGCTTTCGATTACTATACCCATTTCACCTCGCCCATCCGCCGTTATCCGGACATGATGGTACACCGGCTGCTCGCCCGTCACCTTCTCACAAAGTAACTGGACCAGGGAGGCCGCACCGTGTCCGAACAGAAATACGAAGCCCTCTGCGAACACAGCAGCAGCATGGAGCAGATAGCCTCCAATGCGGAACGCGCCTCCATCAAGTACAAGCAAGTAGAATTCATGACCGAACGCCTGGGACAAACCTTCGACGGTGTCATCTCCGGTGTAACGGAATGGGGCCTCTACGTGGAGCTGAACGAAAACAAATGCGAAGGCATGATTCCCATCCGTGACCTCGACGATGACTATTACGAATTCGACGAAAAGAATTACTGCCTGCGCGGACGCCGCAAAAACCGGATATACACACTGGGACGCCATCACCGTCAAAGTGGCACGCGCCAATCTGGAGAAGAAGCAACTGGATTTTGCACTGATAGAATAAAATCAACCCAGCAACATTCCCTTTATAGAATCTTAAGAAAGTCAGCTTAGACTTCATTTGTTAAATACAACTGACTTTCTTAAGATTTAATTTTATATTATATCTTTGCATGCAGTTTAGAAGAAATTAGCTTAAAAATATCTACTTATATGAAAAGTACATTTATAATAGCTATCCTACTGCTGCATTTGCCGTTCACCTCAATCCATTCAATAGAAACGGATAAAACACAAATAAGAAACAGTTTGGATAGTCTTGACAAATATATCCAAATTAAAGATACATACACAAAACAAAAGGAAGAACGAATTGCAACCCTCAAAGAACGGTTAAAAGAAACAAGCCTCTCATTGGATGAACAGTATAGATATACTTATCTACTTTTCGATGAATATTCCACTTACCAGTCAAAATTAATGCATGCCAGCGCCCAGCAACTCATCGCATTGTCTGTACAAATGGGTGACAAAAACAAACTGGTTGATTCTGAAATCCAATTAGCCTATAGTTATCTCTGGTGCGGAGCCTTTAAAGAAGCTTATGAATATGCCAACACAATAGACACAGCAGGAATATCCAATGACGCAAAAGTCAACTATCTGATGTTTCGATTGAATTTAGAATATGAGTCAGCCCTCTATGTCAAGCCATTGCATTTTTTTCTCTCCAAATATGAGAAAAGCATGGACGGTATAATCTCTCAACTTGAACAGCTTCTACCAACCTCCGACGACCATCTGCTTGAGGCTCGTCAAAAAGCATGTTCACACAACAATAAATTTGAACAAGCATACGAATATCTCAAACAAAGGCTGAAATATTCATCGGGCATTTCCCGCGAAATGTCAGCCAAACTTGGAGATGTCGGCTTTTATCATTTAGAAATGGGAGATACAATCACTGCTATCAAGTATATGGTGGAAAGTGCAATTATGGATATCCAAATAGGTTCCAAACAAACACCCGCCCTACGAAAAATAGCAGAAGCAATTTATCCGGATGAAGAGGTGGAAAGAGCCTATAAATATATACAATTGTCAATGGACAATGCCGTCTTTTTTGACTCAAGGTATCGTATGTATGAATCTAGCATTACCTTACCTCTAATTGATAAAGACCTATATGAACTAACAAAAAAACAAAAAGACACTTTAGCTATCGGCATTTATACCATCATTCTATTTATTATAGCCTTGCTTATCTCTTTCTTATTTATATGGAAACAGAATAAAAAACTTAAAATTTCCGCCTCTCTGATTCGAAAGCAGAATATATCATTGCTTTCCATGAATACCCGTATGACCGAGATAAATAAAGAACTGCAAGATGCCAACAATATCAAGGCAACCTATTTAGGACGGATTTTATCAGACAACTCTTCTTCAATCAGCACAATAGAAGAATTAGTAAAAACTGTAAAAATCAAAATTAAAGCCAAACAATATGATGATATTATCCAGTTTATCTATAAACATGATTATTTGAAAAAGCGAAAAGATATGTTGGCACGTTTTGATGAAATGTTCCTAAAACTATTCCCTAATTTTATTGAAAAATTCAACTCTTTACTGAAAGAAGAAGACAGAGTAGTTGTACAAGAAAAAAATATACTGACACCAGAACTACGTATTTTTGCTTTAGTCAGATTAGGAGTTACTAAAAGCGATACAATTGCCGAGATTCTCAATTTCTCGGCAAGTACAGTACGCAACTACAAATCTAAAATCAGAAATATCTCAATAGTTCCGAATGAAGAGTTTGACAAACGATTATTAGAAATAGAATCCGAGTCTTAAATCATCAAAAACGTTTTCAAAAACACCTTTTTGGGGATAACTGCAGCAGTCTATTCTGTACTTCAACAGAAAAGTGTCTATTCCATACAACACTGATTATCAATACATATGTAATTTTTTCATGTGTACTAACTGTACTTTTTTTGTTGTTTCAGTTAGCAGCATCTACTTTTGCCCAAGAGAAATTTATCTATTCATCAATTAACTTTAAATTTATTACATGGAACGTTTATCAAGAAATGCTTTCCGCACAACTTTCATGCTATTGATGCTTGTTTTTGGGGTGGTCACAGTTACTGCTCAATCCCTTAAAAGTATCAAAGGCGTTGTTGTGGACAAAGAGAACAACTCCGTTATAGGAGCAAGTGTTTTACAAAAAGGGACTAACAATGGTGTTGTTACAGATTTGGATGGTAACTTCACACTAACCATGCAAGACGATGCACCTAAAGTAATTATTATTTCTTATTTGGGTATGAAATCCCAAGAAATCAGTGTAACGAAAGCCAATCTTGGACAAATTACACTTGTCGAAGACGCTGAAATGTTGGACGAAGTGGTAGTAGTGAGTTATGGTAAACAATCGAAACGATTAATTACCGGCTCGGTGCAATCTGTAAAAGCAACAGAACTGGCAGATATGCCGGTAGCACAATTATCCCAAAAGTTACAAGGTAAACTGGCAGGTGTACAAATCAACCAAGTCACAGGTATTCCCGGACAAGGTATGGAAATACGTATACGTGGCCAAGCTTCCATCTCAGCCGGAAGTGACCCACTTATTGTAGTAGACGGGTTCCCTATCAACTCAAGCCTTGCCAATATCAACCCCGATGAAATCGAAACAATTTCTGTATTAAAAGACGCATCCGCTTCTTCTTTATACGGTTCACGTGCAGCCAATGGTGTAGTGCTGATTACAACCAAACGCGCAAAAGCCGGTTCTTCTTCATTGAGTGTCTCTGCCTATATGGGACTGCAACAAATTCCCAATGAGCTCAAACCTGATATGATGAATGCCCGCGAATTTGCACAATTTAAAAAAGAAATTGCAGAAGAGAATGGTTGGGATGTACCTGATATGTTTAAAAATCCAGAACAATATGGTAAAGGTACAGACTGGTTTGATGTCATTACCCGTTCGGCACTAATGCAAAATTACTCTGTCAATTATACCACTTCAACAGAAAAATTCAGTACCTCAGCCATTGCCGGCTATATGAAGCAGGAGGGTGTATTACTAAATTCAGATTATGACCGCTTTTCTTTGCGTATCAATTCGGATTACAAATTTAATGACAAAGTAAAAATTGGCTTCAACCTCGCTGGTACATTGACAACAAACAATACACCCAACAGTGACGGTACTTGGTATGATTCTCCAAGTGTCATCCAAAGTGCCTTACTGACTTCACCACTTGCACCATGGAAAAATGAAGACGGAACTATCCCCATTAATGCAGATGACTACTCTGGGAACAGCTATGGCGGTTCTGCCGGACCCAATTGGTATAATCAAGTACAAGTTGTCAAAAACACAGGTAAAAGTACCAACGCCATCGCCAATGCCTTTCTGGAATATGAACCTATCAAAGGCCTTGTCCTTAAAAGTAGCCTTAACGGTGAACTGTTCAATTCGGTAGCCGACTCGTTCACACCTTCAACTGCAGGTAGTATTTTCAATCCTGGTAGTGAAACCGATGCATCACGTATTTCTGGCAGTCATAGCAATAACTACACTTATTCGTGGTTATGGGAAAATACAGCCAATTATACTTTCAACCTGTTCGATAATCACAATTTTGATGTTTTAGCAGGTTGGACTGCACAAAAAGCCCATACTGAAACCGGAACAATGACCGGAAAAGACTATCCAGACAATAGTATCCAAACTTTGAATGCAGCAAAAACCATTACTGGTTCAACAGACATTCAAAACTGGACACTTCTCTCATTTGTTGCCCGCTTAAATTATAACTATAAACACAAATATCTGCTTTCATTGGCCTATCGTACAGATGGCTCTTCCAAATTCGGTGTGGACAACCGCTGGGGAGGATTCCCTTCAGCTTCCATTGGATGGATTGTATCCGAAGAAAAGTTCATGAAATCTATCAAACCCATTTCATATATGAAAATCAGAGCCAGCTATGGTGTAGTCGGTAATAACAATGTGGGTAACTATACACAATATGCCTCAATGGTCAACACAAACGCTGTCATAAATAACCAATATCTTAGTGGAAAAAGTCTGGGAGGTTTCAACAATGCTATGTTAGGATGGGAAAACACCAAAGAATGGGATCTCGGTGTAGACTTTGGTTTCCTGAACGGACGCATTAACTTCAGCTACGATTATTATCACAAGACAACGGAAGATTTGCTTTATAACGTTGAACTCCCCATTTCCTCAGGATTTACTAATTTCAATACTAACATTGGCAAACTTGCTTTTTGGGGACATGAATTTACATTAAACACACAGAACCTTATCGGAACCTTCAAATGGAATACAGATTTCAATATAGCTTTCAACGATAATAAGGTACTGGCATTGGGAACCGCCAATGCAACTTTTTATGGTGACAATACAATTAATGAAGTCGGAAAACGTATCGGTCAACTTTACGGGCTGGTTTGGGACGGTGTATACTGGAATCAAGAAGATTTTGACAATTCACCAAAATATATTGGAGCTCAAGTAGGTACTATAAAATATAAGGATATGGATGGAAGCGGTGATGTTACCAACGACGAACGTGATAAACGTCCTATCGGACGTACATCGCCTGTCGCTACTTTAGGTATGACCAATACATTCAATTATCGTAATTTTGATTTATCCATCGTTATGTCAGGGGCGTTCGGCCATAAAATGTTTAACTATATGGACCGCTTTGTTACCAATTTGGACGGTTCATTCAATGTGCTGAAAGAAGTAAACGACCGATGGCGTTCAGAAGATAATCCAGGTAGCGGAAAGCATGGTAAAGTTATCTCAGGAACTACCGGACAAGAAAGAGACTGGTTCAGTACCAATTTCGTATATGATGCAAGCTATCTTACAATCAAAAACATCACCTTGGGCTACACTGTACCATTAAAAAAATCGGCAGCCATCAAAGGGCTTCGTGTTTACGGCAGTGTACAGCAAGCTTTGGTTATAACAAGCTATCCAGGTAATAATCCCGAAGCATCCGCATCAGGCGGTGTGTCAGCCGGTATAGACTATAAAAGGTATCCCGTTCAAAGCACCTTTACTTTAGTTATCAATTTAAATTTCTAATTTAACAACACTTTGTGATATGAAAACAAAAACATTAATATTTGCACTTTTTACCGGCATTACAATCAGTTCATGCAGTGATTTTCTCACCCAGTTGCCGGAAACCAGTGTACCCAAAGAAAACTTCTATAAAACTGAAGCAGATTTTGCACAAGCAAATATAGGTATCTATCAAATGCTACGTTCTATTTATGGTGCCGGTGCAGCCAATTACGGGTCCTGGATGATGGGAGAAATGCGTTCAGATAACACAACCTATCTGTATAACCTGGAAAACAGAGGATATGCAGACCGAGAATATGTGGCTCTTTTCACAGATGATGCCAATGGCGGTGCCGTAAGCAATAAGTATAATAATACATACTATATGATTCAACGTGCCAATCAAGTCATCCAATATATTGAAGAAGCCAATATCAGCGAAAGTGCTTACAGAAACTATAAAGGACAAGCGTTGTTCCTTCGTGCATTGGGCTACTTTGATTTGGTACAATATTTTGGTGGTGTTCCCCTGATAACTGTAGCACCTACTTCCTATGGCCAGACAATGGTTCCCCGAAATACTGTTGAAGAAGTTTACAATCAGATTATAACAGATGCTACCGAAGCAGCCAATATCCTCCCTCCCGTAACTGAACAACAAAAGGGATATGCCTCGCAAGGATCAGCCTATACTCTATTAGGGAACGTATATATTGTTCTAAAAAGATGGGCAGAAGCAGAGACAGCACTCAAGAAGGTAACCGGCTATACTTTGCTGGATGATTATGCTTCAATCTACGATCCTAGCAATAAGAATCATGCAGAATCCATTTTCGAAATCCAATATTGGGACGATCAAGCTGCCGGTCAACAAAGTGACTTTGCCTATAACTTCCTTCCTATTCTTTCCAATCCGGGATTGATAGAAGGCTTTCCTGACGGCAATACAAACAATTATGCAGGATGGAATATTCCTACACCTGAAATGATTGCAGCCTACGAACCGGGAGACAAACGGAAGGAAGCATCTATCGGTTTCTTCACTGGAGACCCTGCACACAATTATATAGATTTCCCTTATGTGAAGAAATATGTACATGGTGCAGTCCAAGCAGGTTACTGTAATGATAATTGGCCCGTTTACCGTTATGCGGAAGTATTGCTTTTCCTCGCAGAAGCCTTAAATGAACAAGGTAAACCTGAGGCATTAAGTTATCTGAATCAAGTACATGCCCATCCACGTACAGGTTTAGCACCCATTACTACAACCAATCAAACAGAATTGCGGGAACTCATCCAGCAAGAACGCCGTATAGAACTTGCTTTTGAAAATAAACGTTGGTTGGATTTAGTACGTACCGGCAAGGCTATAGAAGTAATGACTGAGTTTGGAAAAAGATTCAAAGCTGATCCGACAAAATATTATTATCCCAAAAATGTATTTCCTGCAGCTGAAGCTTTTACCGTAACTACCGAGCGTTTACTTTTCCCTATTCCTCAACGTGAAATCCGTTTGAATCCGGATATAATGATACAGAACCCTGGATACTAATATATTTTATGTGGGATATGAATTTCATATCCCACACCTTCACATCCTCAAACATCTTTTACTCATGGAACGACGCACCTTCCTCAAAATTATGTCATCAGCAGGCTTAGTCAGTCTGGTAAGTCCTGCTTTTGCCGCAGAGCTTTGTAAAAGTAAAGCACCGGCTTCTGCCGTAACGCCTCTCGAAGCAACATTCTGTAATCCTCCTTTTTCGTCTGGCGTTTACACATGGTGGCACTGGATGAATGGAAATATAACAAAAGATGGTATAACTCGAGATCTTGAGGCAATGAAAGCAAACGGTATAGCAGGCTATCAGCTTTTTGAAGCAGGAAGCGGCATTCCAGTCGGTCCGGTAGAGTCACTTAGCGACGAGTGGATAGAACTTGTTATACATACCCTCAAAGAATCGGAACGACTGGGATTAGAATTTGCAATGCATAATTGTCCCGGTTGGTCATCCAGCGGTGGTCCATGGATTACTCCAGACAAAGCCATGCAAGAAATTACATGGAGTGAAACAAAATTAACAGGTGGTAAACAAATTCAAGTCCAATTGCCCGTTCCCAAGCATCTTTTTAATTACTACAGAGATACTTATTGTCTGGCTATACCGGCAGATACCCCCATAATACCCAAATCATCTGTCATTGATTTAACAAACCTAATCAACAAAGATGGTTTCCTTACATGGGACGCTCCCACTGGGGAATGGCTAATTATACGTTTTGGGCAGACTGCCAAAAACCAAAAGAACCATTCGGCTCCTACCAAATCAACCGGATTAGATTGTGACAAATTCAGCACTAAAGCATTGGACTATCATTTGGATTGCATGTTCAAGAGACTGATGCCTACTATGGAAAAGATAGCCAAACATTCTAAAATAGGTTTACTTATAGACAGTTATGAAATGGGAGATCAGAATTGGACAAATGACATGCCATCTTATTTTGAGAAAAAGCGCAAATATCCATTGTGGACATTCTTACCAGTATTGGCAGGTAAAATAATTGAAAGTGAAGAAACCTCTCAGCGTTTCCAATTCGACTTCCGTCGTACCCAGGCAGATATGTTTGCAGACCGTTATTATTCTCATTTTCAGAAAAGATGTAAAGAGAAAGGATTCATTACCTATACTGAGCCTTATGGTGGCGGCATGATGGAAGAATTACAAATAGCACAACGATTGGATATTAATATGGGAGAATTCTGGTGCGGACAAACTGTACTTTGGCCCAATTTCCTGCTCAACCGCACCGTCAAGCAAGTAGCATCCATAGCACATACGCTAGGAGGCAAAATAGTCGGTGCAGAAGCTTTTACCTCTGAACCTGACTCTGACAAATGGCTTTTATATCCATATGCTCTCAAATCGCTAGGAGATTATATGTTTACAAGAGGGCTTAACAGAATTTATTTCCACCGATATACTCACCAACCGCATTCTACTGCAATCCCAGGTATGACTATGGGACCATGGGGATTACATTTTGACCGCACAAACACATGGTGGAAGCCCGGAAAAGAATGGATTAACTATTTGAATCGCTGCCAACACATATTTCAAAACTCCACTTTCTATGGTGATATTCTTTATCATAGCGGTGATAACACTTTTGGCAGTACAGTCGAACCGGAACAAACTCCGCTGGCTCCCCCTGAAGGATATGACTATGACATTATCAATACCGAAATACTAGAACAAGCATACATCAAAAACGGAAAGATTATCCTTCCTGCCACACGTTTTGACGGATATAAATTATTGGTTTTACTCAAATCGGAAGCCATGTCATTACATACACTACAGACATTAGCGCGACTCGTGAAAGAAGGTATGATTCTGGTTGGCTCAAAACCGCAAAATACACTTGGACTACTTGATGGAGAAAAAGAAGATGAATTCACCTCACTGATAAATCAAATCTGGGAACATCCCAATGTATATGAAAAAGAAGATTTACAAGTTATTCTTAATCAGCTTGACATATACCCCGACTTTATCTATCGTTCTGTAAATGGAGATGCAGCTATTCACGCCATCCATTACCAACAGAAAGATACTGAAATTTATTTCGTAGCAAACCGCAAACGAACTTATGAAAAAGGAACGGCTCATTTCCGTACAAAAGGTTATACACCGGAACTATGGAATCCGTATACAACAGAAATACTACCGTGTCCGATTTATAAAATCAACGAAAAAGGCACCGAAATACCACTCAATTTAGCTCCGGCCGAATCCATGTTCATCATTTTCCGAAAAGTAAAGAAACAACAAAAGTGGGAAGACATAAAATACAACGGTACATCTCTGTTCCCTAATCTCCAAGCTTCAATAGGAAATAACTCTACAGCAACTAATTTCAGTATGACTTGTTGGATAAAACCTGAAGCAGATATTGCCCTGAGTGAGGAACAAGAATTTGGAAATATGCGTACCCGATGCTTTGCCATCTATCCTCTAAATGGAGAACAACGATACGGAAAAGGACACAGTATCGTAGGATTATCTGTAGGCAGAAATGGCATAGTAGTTTATGAACATACAACCCATAACCAAGCTGTTTACAGACAAAGTATTCCACTTTCCGGATGGACTCATCTGGCTCTTATTTATCAAAACAATACACCGCACCTTTGGATAAATGGCGAATATATTGGACAAGGAGTAACCTCAGCTACAACAGTGCATTTTGATATAAATAAACCAGATTGTCAAAGTAAAGCAGATGCTTATGAAGGTGAACTTTGCAATCTATCCATTCATCCTTCGGTTCTTGATAAATCGGAAATCATCCATCTTTACCGGAAAGGACTACCTGATTTATCCCAACAACATACACAGTTACTTTCATGGTTACCCAATTATCAATTTATTGCATGGAAACCAGGTTTTTACGAATTTACTTCAGAAAGTACAAAATTCCAAAAGCAAATTGAGATTCTTCCGGCATGTATACCGTTAAAAGGCCCCTGGACAGTATGTTTCCCTCCTAATATGGGAGCACCTGAAAAAATTGTCTTATCAGAATTACACTCATTACATTTAGAAACGGACTTTGGTGTCCGCCACTTTTCAGGCACAATGACCTACTCATATTCGCTGGCGATAAACAACACCTATTTAAAAGATAAATTCTGCCTACGCTTAGATTTAGGTCGAGTGGAAGTTATTGCCGAAGTATTAGTAAATGGGAAATGTGCAGGGATTTGTTGGACACCTCCTTATTATGTTGATATTCAGGGTTTACTACATTCCGGTAATAATACCATTGAAATCCGTGTTACCAACTTATGGGTCAACCGTTTGATTGGTGATGAACATTTACCCGAAGAAAATGCATACAATTATCAACCTATTCCAAATAAATTTTCTACCTTATACAACGGTGGTATCACACAACTTCCCGAATGGTACATACAAGGCAAACCAAAACCTGCTGGAGGAAGAATTGCATTTACTACTTGGAAGCACTATGATAAAGCATCACCTCTCGTAGAATCCGGTCTATTAGGTCCGGTCATACTAACAGTAGGCAGAATAGAAAACATTAAAAAATAATGAGTCATGAGAAATAGCATTATATTCATCTTGAGCTTGATATGTATCACAGCTTGTTCTAATGAGAAAGTATCCACAAGTTGGACGGAAAACGATTTCTTGAAAGTTGATGGAAAGTTCATACGAAATAACCATGGAAAAGGAGATACCATCTCTCTGAAGGGAATCAATCTTGGTGGATGGCTACTTCGTGAAGGATGGATGGACCCTATCGGATTTGAAAACACAAATACTGAAGAAACCCTTGATGATTATGTCTCACGCCAAATTATGATAGAACGTTTCGGCGAACAAACCACCGATGAAATGCTGGATGTATATCAAAAGCTATACATACAAGAATCCGATCTGGATGTCATCAAATCATTAGGATTAAACTTTATACGAGTTCCTTTCTATTGGCAGGAAATTATGGACCAACACGGAGAAATCAAGTCTCATGGATTCGATCAGCTTGATTGGATAGTTAAAGAAGCCAAGAAACGTAAAATGTATGTAATTCTTGATCTACACGGTGCACCAGGAGGACATTCCGACGGTTATCTAACCGGCGGACAATCCGGTTCAAACATGCTATGGACAAATTCGACATACCAACAATGGACTGAAAATATTTGGAAAACAATTGCCAGCCGTTACAAAAATGATCCCACCGTACTCGGATACGACTTGCTCAATGAACCTGTTGCTTCTAAAGACAGTAATCTTTCCATTATAGACATATATGACAGACTATATAAAGCGGTAAGAAACATTGATGCCAACCACATTATATTGATGGGGGCTTTTTACAATTTTGATTTCCTCTGTAACCCGACCGACAGAGGATGGACAAATGTCATCTACCAAACGCACCACTATGGAGCAGACAACCGTGAAAACAAAAGTATTCAGGAGAAATTTATGAAAGAACAGTTGGAATATTTGAAAGAATATCGTGACAAATGGAATATACCTGTTTATGCCGGTGAATATAGTTTCTGGAACCACTATGACCTTTGGGAAACTTGGATGACCTCTCTCTCAAAAGAACATATCATGTGGAGTAGTTGGACCTATAAAAACACAGACTGTTCACCAATAAACAATTGGGGTATATATGTTTGCAATGAAAATCCCAAACCCAATGTACGACTTGATGCAAAAGAGGAGATCCTCAAAAAATGGCAAATGTTCAGCTCTGATTACTATAAAAGGAATGACAGTCTATACAATACAATCCGTAAATGTGCCATAAAGTAAATTAAATATTGCATTACATTATATGAAAAGTTATAACCTATTATTAAGCTTTGCCGCCTTGCTTTGTTTTGCCCCGGTATCAGCACAACAACAATCGCCACAATTAGGAAAATCATCTATTGATGAAGTATTGCAAGCAATGACACTGGAAGAAAAAATAACATTGCTTATCGGTGGCGAGATGGGAGGAAAAGCAACTACTATCGGTGCTACGGGAGTCACCCAAAATCTTGTTCCCGGAGCAGCCGGAACAACGCATGCCATACCAAGGTTGGGTATACCTTCAATCGTACTTGCTGACGGACCGGCTGGATTAAGAATCCAACCCACACGAGATAACGATCCCAATACATATTATTGTACGGCATTCCCTATAGCAACCCTATTGGCGTCAACATGGAACACTGGCTTAGTAGAAGAAGTAGGAAAATCCATTGGTCAAGAAGTAAAAGAGTATGGAGTGGATGTATTGCTTGCCCCAGCACTCAATATTCAGAGGGACCCACTTTGCGGGCGTAACTTCGAGTATTATTCGGAAGATCCCTTTCTGTCGGGAAAAATAGCAGCTTCCATGGTACGTGGAATACAAAGCAATGGAGTAGGCACAAGTATCAAACATTTCGCAGCCAATAATCAAGAGACCAATCGTATGGCAACCAATGCTGTAATCAGTAAACGGGCTTTACGCGAGATTTATCTCAAAGGCTTTGAAATAGTAGTCCGCGAAGCAAGTCCTTGGACAGTGATGACTGCATACAACTACATTAATGGTGTGTATGCTTCAGAAAGTCGTGAATTGCTGACTGACATTCTCCGTAACGAATGGGGCTTCAAAGGATTGGTAATGACCGACTGGTTTGGCGGTCAGAATGCAGCTGCCCAAATGTATGCAGGGAACGACTTATTAATGCCGGGACGCCCCTACCAATACGATGAAATATCGGCTGCAATCCACACCGGTACTCTGAGTGAAAAAGACATAGATACCAATGTCAGACGTATGCTGCAACTAATCCTCGCTTCTCCCCGGTTCAAGAAATATCCTTTTAGCAACAAGCCTAATCTGAAGATGCATGCCACCGTTACACGACAATCTGCAGCGGAAGGAATGGTATTGCTCGAAAACAAACAAAATGCTTTGCCACTAACCGATTCCATACAGACCATTGCCGCTTTTGGGACTACATCCTACGACTTCATAGCCGGAGGTTCCGGTGCAGGGGATGTTTACGAAGCTTACACCGTCTCACTGGTAGAAGGACTTTCCAATGCAGGGTATCATCTTGACAAATCAGTTTCCAACTGGTATGAACAATATATAAAAGAGCAAACCGAAAAGATGAGGCCTATGGGAAATAATCCTCATCTGGCATTCTTCAATCATCCACGTATGGGGGAAAAAGTTCCACAAAAGGAACTACTAGAGAAGAGTGCAGAAACAACCGACCTGGCCATTATTACTATCGGGCGCAATGCCGGAGAATACGTAGACCGAAAGATAGAAAACGACTTCCAACTAACAAATGAAGAACATGCCCTTATTCAAAATGTATGCCAAAACTACCACAAAAAAGGCAAAAAAGTTGTAGTCATTCTCAATGTATGCGGAGTAGTGGAAACAGCCTCTTGGAAATCGCTCCCTGATGCCATTCTACTAGCTTGGCAAGCAGGGCAAGAAGGAGGAAATACTGTGGCTGACATTCTGAAGGGAACCGTTAACCCTTCGGGTAAACTCCCCATGACTTTCCCTATACAATATATGGATACGCCGTCATCCACCAACTTTCCTTACAACTATAAAGCAGACCCTGAACAAATAATAGCTTCTATCTTTACCAACAGAGGATTGAAACATGAACAGCGTAATGTAGATTATACCGAATATACAGAGGATATCTTTGTTGGTTACCGATATTTCGACACATACAACAAAGAAGTTTCCTATCCGTTCGGCTATGGATTATCTTATTCCCGATTCTATTTTGATAACCCTATTATCCGGCAAGAGCAAGATAATTATACAATTTCAATTGATATTACCAATATAGGGCAGGTTTCCGGAAAAGAAGTGATACAACTTTATGTAAAAGCACCGATAGGTAGTCTGCCTAAACCGAAAAAAGAGCTGAAAGCATTTGCTAAAACTAAAAAACTACAACCTGGAGAAAAACAAACGATATCACTGTCTATAAAGACTGCTGACCTGGCCTCATACGCTGAAGACAAGCAGGCATGGGTAGTAGATTCTGGCAGCTATCTGTTAGAAATCGGCAACTGTGTTGCAGATATTAAATGCAGTACTCAATTGATAATACCATAATCCATTTATTATGAAAAGAATATACTTTCTGTTGATGTTATGTTGGGCCGTATCCGTAAACGCCATGACATCCATTACCAATCTTCGTGTACAAAATACGATAGAACCTCTTACGGTCGAAGACTCCCATCCTCTTTTCAGCTGGCAAATGTTGTCGGATATCATCGGCCAAGAACAGTCTGCTTATCAGCTTATTGTTACGCGCGAAAGCGATAACCGCATGGTATGGAATAGCGGAAAAGTAATATCCGGAATCTCCAACAATATCAAATATCTTGGTGTAGCATTACAACCGGAAACCGTTTACTTGTGTAAAGTAACAGTCTGGGATGTTGATAACAAGACTTATACAGAAACTTCACGTTTCGAAACCGGTCTGATGAATCCGGCACTTACAGCGTGGGAAGGCGCCGAATTTATCGGTTCTAAAGAGATATCATTGGATGCCGCCTCACACTATTATTTTGAAATCTCAACCAAATTCCAACTTCAGAAAGGTGACAAAGTGTCCCTCATTCTTGGTGCAAACGATTTCCGTTTGACCGATTCTTTCCAGAATCCCGAAAATTTGTCTGGAGAAAACTACGTTCGCGTAGAAATAGACCTTTCAGGTGTAGGCAGTACCCAAGGAGCAGTATTAAATGTCTATCGTGTAGGATATGCAAAAAATGACCGTATCGATCTACCTTTCATCAGCCTTTCATCTGCCAATTACCCACAAACAAATATCAACGAAATCTTTACAGCTGCAAACAAAAACAAAGAGCATGCACTCTCCATCTATGTAGAAACCAGCAATATTTATTTTGTTATTGATAACAAAGATGTACTAAGTATCCCTGCACAATATCACGCATTCTCCTCAGGCTTTGCAGTGGGTAATTCAAATCTGGAAGTACGTAATGCCACACGTTTCCAGATAGGGCCTTGGGGTAACACACATGATTACAACACGCTGCCCAACCTTTGTTCTGTCGGATTTGCTGCCATGCCTGGTTGCGAAGTGATATATACCGAATACAAAATCAGAAATTGCGGACACAGTAAAAACAACATAGCATTCAGTGAACATAACTACCCTATATTTGAAAAGATACCGAATGTAGAAGTTGTCACCAATAAAATAATAGTCAGTAACTCTTCCTCTGAAATGACCATAGGGTATGCAGATCCCAGTCATGGAGCATTAACCATGCTCCGTTCCATATTCGAAGTGCCTAAAAAGGTAAAGAAAGCCAAACTGTACGCAACAGCAATGGGCTCCTACGAGATGTATATCAATGGAAAACGCGTAGGAAAAGACTGGTTCTCACCGGGTGACAGCCAATTCAGGGAAGTACTAGGTTATCATGCTTATGATGTTACAACTCTGGTAAGCAATGGGAAAAATTGCATAGCCGCCCTATTAAATCCTGCATGGTATACGGGGTATATGACTTTTACTACCAGCAATTTCAATTTCTTTGGCGACAATGAAGCTTTACTCACCAAATTGGTTATTACCTACGAAGATGGAAGCAAGCAAATCGTCGTTTCCAACCCTAACACATGGAAAACATATAAAGACGGTCCCATCCGACACGGCAGTTTCTTCAATGGAGAACGGTATGATGCTAATAAAGAAGACGGTATCATAGGTTGGAATACCACAGAATATGAAGATGAACAATGGTCAAAAGCAGAAGTAATAGCAATACGCGACTGGATACATTTTGAAATCCGTGCACGCTATGACGACCCCGTTGAACTACGTGAAACATTAACCGCTACTAAATTGATGCCTGCACACAGCAAAGACCGGCACACCTATATCTATGATATGGGAGTCAATATGGTAGGGGTACCATCCATTAATATCCCAGCAGGATGGCTTCACACAGGAGATACAGTTATTCTCCGTTATGCCGAACAGCTCTATCCCGGATTCAAAGGAGACACAAAATATTACGTTGATACTTACGGGAGCAAAGGCAAAAATATAGCCGGACGTCCTCTATACGAAACGTTTCGGGCTGCTTTGGCTACAGATTTCTACATAGCCAAAAACAGTGATGCAGTAGTCATACAACCCAGTACCACCTACCGTGGTTACCAGTATATCCAAATCACACTGCCTACCCATCACGGGGCATTACCAGTGGAAAACATAAAAGGATTGGTCCTTTCATCCGATGAAATTTCGACCAGTACTTATAATGCCACCACAAGTGACAACAATAAAACTGCAAAACTTGTCAATCAGTTATTCAAGAATATCCAGCGCAGTCAACTTGGCAATTTCTTTACAGTCCCTACCGACTGCCCGCAACGTAATGAACGTATGGGATGGACCGGTGATGCCCAAGCTTATACACGGACCGCAACCTATAACTCGGATGTCCTGAACTTTTTCCGTCAATGGATGGTATCTCTTCGTGCCGATCAAGGAATAGGAAGTTCAACGGAAGTACCAGGCGGTATAGGAAGTACCGTGCCCACATACAACCAAACAGATGATACAAGTTTTGCAGATGGAACAACGTGGGCAGCAGCCATCTGTATGGTCCCTTGGCAGCTTTACAACCAATATGGTAATACGCAAATCATTGAAGAAAATATCGAACCAATGATGAATTGGCTAAACGGCATGGATTTTTATGACTTCAGTGAAACTTATCCACATCTTTCAGCCAAAACAACCGGATTGGCAGATTGGTTGGCAATGGATGAACGGACACCGGCTGATTTGGTCAATAATGCCATCTATATTTACATGATGGAACTCACAGCACAAATGGCAGATGCCATCGGATATACTGATTATGCCACTATCCTCCGCAAACGCCATGCACTGGCAAAGGCTGAATGGAACAAAGCTTACGTAAACCCCAAAACCGGTAAGACACAAGCCATCGACGGCACTCTTGTCCACTCGCAGTCTTCATATGCTACACCATTAAACTTCAACTGTTTTGATGAAACAAATAAAGCCAAAGCAGAGGCTTACCTTGTCGAACTCGCTGCCAATCCGTCAACCAGTGGAAAGGGGGAAAAAGAATTTCCGGCTTATACAATTACAACCGGATTCTCCGGTACTCCCAATATTCTTCCAGCTCTTAGCCGAGCCGGATATATGGAAGAAGCTTTTCGCATGTTCACGTGTACAGACTTCACTTCTTGGCTTTATCCCGTAACTAAAGGAGCAACTTCTATTTGGGAGCGCTGGAATGGCTATGAAGTGGCCTTCGGAGCACAAAATGAAAACCACATGAATTCATTTAACCATTTTGCACTTGGCGCAGTAGGGCAGTGGATGTACGAATACCAATTAGGAATCACCGGTTACAAACAAGGTTATAAACATTTTATCCTACAACCGACAGTAGGGGCCAATTACACTTCTCTGTCCGGAAGCTACGAGTCTAATTATGGTATTATACGAAGTACCTGGATTGCCGATGGAAAAGGAAATATGTTAAGTTACAAGGCAACAGTACCTGCCAATACCACAGCTACCCTCTTCCTTCCTATTACTGAATCAATGAGCGAGTTTGAAATGGCACAAGGCGTCAAATTTATAAGGAAAACCACACACCTGAACATTCTGGTAGCCGAATATGAATTAAAAGCCGGAACCTTTGAATTCAACATTATGGAAAGAAAGGGAATTTTCATCAAAAAACAAACAGAAAAACGCTTCACTCCATAGGCATATTGAAGAAGTTGTTATAACTTTGTCAAAAACACTTATAGGAAAGAACATGAAAACAATTACTATCACAAATCTACAAGAGATTGAAAAAATTATCCACAAATGTCCATACTGCACAGTCGGTATCATTGATTTGAAAGGTGAACCTTATGTTGTTCCCATGAACTTTGCCTACAAAGACGGGACTATTTACCTGCACTCAGGACCCGAAGGAAGCAAAGTCGAAATGGTGACACTTCATCCACAAGTATGCATCACTTTTTGTGAAGGGCACGAATTGGTATATATGCACAAACAAATAGCATGTAGTTATAGTATGAAATCACGTAGTGTCATTTGCCGTGGAAAAGTGAAATTCATTGAAGATATGACAGAAAAACGCCGGATTTTAGATACCATCATGAAGCAATATACGGAAAACGAATGCGGATATTCAGAACCGGCTGTACGCAATGTGAAGATATGGGAAGTAAAAATAGAGCACATGACATGCAAATCATTCGGACTACGTCCAAGTGACATATAAACATTCACACATATATCCTTTAAAACAACCCAAAAATGAAATACTCCTCTTTAATCTTTACCATATGGCTACCCTTTTTGTCTGTACATGCCCAGAATCAGGTCTTCGACCCTCTGCTAGATGAAACATGCAAAACTATAATCAACGATAAAGAGGAGTCATGGAATAGCTGCTACATGTGGTATCCTGGACAATTGAGTGCACACCTTCAACGAATACAGAAAGAAAAGTCCGAAGCACGTTGTATCAATGTAAGCTATCCAGGAAATTTCACAAAAGATGAAAACAGAGCTTACTTCCGCAAAGAAGTGAAATTGTCCGAAGAAACCGACATCAGATGGCATGCGCAAGGGAAAACAGACTTCTATATTGACGGACAAAAACAGTCCTCAAAAACCGGAAAGTACAAAATTAAACGAGGAAAACACCTGTTGCTTTTTGACATACAAACCGTCAAAGGACTTCCGGCAATAATTGTACAAGGAAAAGACATAGAAGATATTCAAGGCTGGCAAGTAAGTTTAGACGGGCAAACATGGAATCTGCCTGAAACTAATACCAAATATAACTCGCCCAATAGGTTACCGGACAAAGAACAGGAACTTACTGTATCCATTCCTGCAAAAGAGTATCTTTTACTTAGAAATGTATCTAATAAAAACGGAACATTAGAGCTGGGAGAAAACGCATGTTTGTTGGTTGATTTTCGCCATCTGGAAGTAGGAAATGTTGTAATCCAAGCTTCCGGCAGTGGAATGTTGTCCTTCAATGGAGGAGAATCACCGGAAGAAGCCTTGAATGAAAACATCAAAAGCTTTGAACAAAAGGCTATCCCTCGCTACAAACTACAACATACGGTACAGGAAATCAAACTACCGGAGTATGCTTTACGCTATCTAAAGATTTCATGTGATAAATCTTGTATTATCACCTCTATCCGCCATGATGCAAAAATATGGCCTGTAGAATTCCAAATGCAGTTTACAAGCGACAACGTTAGCTTAAATAATCTTTGGAACGCCGGTGTTGCCACTTTGCACACCTCCATGCACAACTTCTATTTGGACGGGATTAAACGTGATTATCTGCCGTGGTCGATGGATGCCATAATCAGTGCACTGGGAGGAGACTATGTATTTGGTGACCGCCAAGTGACACGTAATGGCATTTCCATCGCTTTGATGCCATCCAATCCGAAAATATCAGATTGGGGTATCATAGATTATCCTCTGCATGCACTCATCGGGCTCAAACAAGATTACATGCGCTATGGCGATCTCAGCACTTCTTTAATGTTCAAGGAACGGATTATCCAGCAACTGGCTCTCTATGAATCTGTCCAAGATGTAAATGGTTTCTTGACTGCCACTCCTCCCACTTCGGGTTTTATCCCAGGATGGTCCCGAAAAATGGGACCTGATGATTTTGGAACAGCTACCTATGCACAAATGATGCTTTACCTGAATTTCAAAATAGGAGCCTACTTTGCACATTTGTGGAAAGAGAACATGCTTGCACACCATTATGAACAGAAAGCAAAATTACTTGGTAACAACATTATACGTCATTTTTGGGATAATACACAAAAAGCTTTCATCAATGGTTACCGTGCAAACGGAGAAAAAGATACCCGTATTTCACATCATGCACAATATTGGGGTATTTTGTCCGAACTCTACCCCACACAATACTATGACTACCTATTCGACAAAGTTATTCCTTCCATTCCATTCTACAAAGAAAACATCAGTTATGAAAAAGGATACGAATGCCTGGCGTATATTAAAGCCGGACGCATCAATGATATGTTTGCTTTATTAAATAAAGTATGGGGAAATTGGTTGCAGCAAGGTTACACGCGATTTCCGGAAAACTTTTCACCGGAAGCTCCACTAAAACAACAACTCACTTTCTATGAGCGTCCCTTTGGACTGAGCCTCTGCCACGGAGCAAACGGAGTCCCTCCCATCATCGGCATATTACATGGTATTTATGGATTTTCACAATCAGATAAAAATATCTCCAACTATACTCTACGTCCCAATCTAATCAACATAAATTGGGTCAAGGGACGTATCCCGATAAAGGAAGGCTATATCGACCTTTATTTGACAAAAGAAGGAAAATGTACAGTTGAAATACCCAAAGGATGTATCATACATCTATATACCGGCCAGAAAACAAAACCACTTATTTGGGAAAAAGCCGGGAAATATACATTTACACTTCATTCGAGGAGTAAAATCATAGAATAAATAAGGTCTGCTTTAGGTTAGAAAACTTAAAGCAGACCTTATTACATAATCTCCAATACAATTGTTGAGGAAACGACATTTTACAACGGGTATTCCTCAAACGCATACAACAGCGTCGAAAGATACCGTTCTCCCGTATCGGGCAGCAGCGCTACAATCGTCTTTCCTTCATTTTCGGGCAGTTTGGCCAGACGGGTAGCCGCATCAACGGCAGCTCCCGAAGAGATACCGACAAGCAATCCCTCATATTTGGCCAGTTCGCGACCCGTACGGATGGCATCATCATTGGATACCAGCAGCACTTCGTCTATCACGGCACTGTTATAGTTCTTCGGCACAAATCCGGCACCGATACCTTGTATTTTATGGGGACCGGGCTTCCCACCGGAAAGTACGGGAGAATCTTCGGGTTCC
>ERZ779796.30-NODE-30-length-18633-cov-3.5127_pt1 | contig 18633 bp, 15 predicted proteins | sample MGYA00511097_ERZ779796 | MGnify/ENA primary metagenome ERZ779796 (study PRJEB29588, sample SAMEA2154930) | human gut metagenome | biome: human gut; feature: human-associated habitat; material: faeces | place: Denmark | collected 2008/2010 ...
ATGCTCACACCTGCTGTTTTATCATATGAAGGAATTGCTTTTCAATATATGGCACCATCCGTGTTTGAAAATAGTCAGTTTGAGTATGTACAAAATCATTTGAGAATATTATCAGCTTTTTATGGTGTTTTAAAACCTATGGACGGAGTAACGCCATATCGCTTGGAAATGCAGGCAAAGGTCGAAATAGGAGATGCAAAAAATCTGTATGAGTACTGGCATGATATGCTGTATCGTTCAGTAATTGATGAAAGCAGAATTATAATTAATCTTGCATCAAAGGAATATTCTAAATGTATAGAAAAGTATCTTACACCGAAGGATAAATATATTACAATTTCATTCTGCGAACAAGCTGGAAATAAACTGGTAACAAAAGGTACTTATGCTAAGATGGCTCGTGGTGAGATGGTTCGATTCATGGCGGAAAATGATATTGAAAATCCTGATGATATAAAAAAGTTTGACAGGCTTGGTTATATATTCAGGTCTGATTTATCATCAGATAGTAAATATGTTTTTGAACGCAAAATAGCATAATTATTTTAAGTTTTCAAGAGAATATAATTTGAAAATAATAACTATTACTAATTTTATATTATAAGATAACCTGTAATAAAAAAGAGGACATATGGATTTATACATATCCATATATCCTCTTTTTTATTGATATTAATCTACAAGCTTGTCAAGCTCCTTGATATACTCAGTTTCACTTGATGTTTTATGAGTAGACTGTTTTGCATACAATCCGACAGAAGTCTGTGATTTCTTAATTGCCTGCATGGTTCCAGCACCGGCAAAAAAGCCTCCGGGAACTGCCAAACCCCCAACCAAATATACGGAATACTTGCCTAAAGTTGCAAGTTTAAGAAGCTGACGGCATTCCTTTAAACCTTCTGCGTTTGCTACCTTTACCTCCTGATCCGGATGATCACGCTTTATGACATTAACAACAGCCTGTGCCACACCTCCTGCGACTGCGAAGTTTCTTCCGTCTGTTGAAGCATCGCTGACACCTGCAGGGTCTTCCTCGATATTTTCAAGGTCCACATGCTTTGCGGAAAAAATACCGGTCATCTCTTCGAAGGTGAGTACAAAGTCCACTTCACTTCGTACACTGCGTCGCATAGCTTCAAGTTTTTTGGCAGCACATGGTCCGATAAATACCACGCGCGCATCTGGATTATGCTGCTTTATAAGACGTGCAGTGAGTGTCATAGGTGTAAGTGCCATTGAGATACATTTTGCATGCTCAGGGAAGAGTTTTTTAGCCATGACAGACCATGCCGGACAACATGAGGTTGCCATGAAAGGAAGTTCATCCGGTACCTCTTTCAGGAAGTCCTCGGCCTCCTGCTTGGCACAGAGGTCTGCACCTATAGCTACTTCAAATACATCTGCAAAACCAAGAGCCTTCATGGCTGCACGTAGCTTTCCGGGAGTAACTTTTGGACCAAACTGTCCAACAAATGCAGGAGCAACTGCAGCATAGACCTTTTCACCGGACTGTATAGCTCTGATAGTCTGGAAAATCTGGGATTTATCAGCAATCGCACCAAAAGGACAGTTGACAAGGCATTGTCCGCACGAAACACACTTGTCATAATCGATATTTGCTTTGCCGTTTTCGTCAGAAGAAATGGCATCCATGCCACAGGCCTTTGCACATGGACGTTCCTGAACAATAATTGCATTATATGAACATACGCTTGCACAGCGACCACACTTTATGCATTTTTCCTGGTCAATTATAGATTTTCCGGTTGTGCGATCCAGCGATATGGCATCTTTTGGACATACCTCCATGCATGGATGAGCCAGACATCCCTGACAGCCGTCTGTAACATGTACTCTTTTTTCAGGGCATGCATTACAAGCAAATTTTATAACATTGATAAGAGGCGGTGTATAGTAGGTTTCATCTTTGTCGGCAGCCTCGATTCCATCTGATATAGGTGAATGCTCTGCAGCACTGCGGTAAGGCAGTCCCATTGCCAGACGAAGTCTCTCTCCGACTATAGCACGCTCCAAAAATACATCGTTCCTGAAATTTCCTTTTTCGCCAGGAATAATCTTGTATGGAAGAGCTTCCATACGTTCTTTAACAGGCCATTCGGTATGATATGCCATACGCGCAACCTCTGTAAAGATTTTATGTCTGATTTCCTGAATTCGGGTTTCGACACCTCTCATTATTGATTCCTCCTTATAAAATAAAATCTCAATTTTCCTTATTGTATCAGATAAAATAAGCATTCTCAATAAATAGGCTGTACTTTTTATGATACATAAATACTAGATAATTAATGAATTTTAAACCTGATTTTTTGCGTTTCTTTGAAAATAAAGGATAATATAAAATTTTTAAAAATAGGAATGATTACTGTTTTTATATTGACTAAAGTACTATAATACTATATAATAATTATGGTCAATTAATAAGAATAAATGGCTATTTAGAGAATACCATTTAAAATACATGGAGAAGATAAAGGGAGGAAAATATGGATAGGAAAGCAATGTATAAGCTGAGTTATGGATTGTTTGTACTGACTGCAAGGGAAGATGAAAAAGACAATGGATGTATTATTAATACAGCCATACAGGCAGCTTCAGAACCAAACCAGTTAAGTATCTGCGTCAATAAGGCAAATTATACGCATGATATGATTGTAAGAACAGGAAAATTTACAGTATCAGTCCTGAGTCAGAATGCACAGTTTGAATTGTTTAAACATTTTGGCTTCCAATCAGGAAGGGATACAAATAAGTTTGAAACATTTGAAAAGTGTTCCAGGGGAGAAAATGGTATTTATTATATTACAGAAGGAACAAATGCATACATTTCTGTAACAGTTAATAAAACTGAAGATTTAGGTTCACATACAATGTTTATCGGGGAGATAACCGATATGGAAGTAATAAGTAATATTCCTTCAGCTACATATGATTATTATCAGAATAATATTAAGCCTAAGCCACAGGAGGTTGGAAAAACAGAGGACGGTCAGACAATATGGCGTTGCAGAATTTGCGGATATGAATATGTAGGCGAGGAATTACCGGATGACTTTATATGTCCTTTGTGCAAGCACCCGGCATCAGATTTTGAAAAAGTAGTAAAGAAAACGGAGGTAAAAGAGATGGCAGAAAACAAATATGCAGGAACACAGACAGAGAAGAATTTACAGGAGGCATTTGCAGGGGAATCACAGGCAAGAAATAAGTATACCTATTTTGCTTCTGTAGCGAAAAAAGAAGGTTACGAGCAGATGTCAGCATTGTTTTTAAAGACTGCAGATAATGAGAAAGAACATGCAAAGATGTGGTTCAAGGAATTAGCAGGAATTGGTGATACAAAGGAAAACCTGGCGGCAGCGGCAGAAGGCGAAAATTATGAGTGGACAGATATGTATGATGGCTTTGCTAAAACGGCTGAGGAAGAAGGATTCCCTGAGCTTGCAGCAAAATTCAGGGCAGTAGGTGAGATTGAGAAGCACCATGAGGAAAGATATCGTGCACTTCTTAAGAATATTGAAACTGCACAGGTATTTGAAAAGAGCGAAGTTAAGGTATGGGAATGCCGTAACTGTGGACATATTGTGGTAGGAACAAAAGCTCCTGATGTATGTCCGGTATGTAATCATCCTCAGAGCTATTTTGAAGTACATGAAGAGAATTATTAAAGATATGAGATAATTCCAAAGAAGCATTAAAGCTTAATGGATTGGCGGATTCTTAAGAAAGTTATAGAAGCAATTTAGATTTTATTTTTTACACATGGAAGGAGAAAAAAGATGGAAGTAAAATATTATGTATGCAATCACTGTGGAAACATTATTGAAATGGTAAAGGATAAGGGCGTGCCGGTAATATGTTGTGGCGAGGCTATGCACGAGTTAAAGGCCGGAGTGACAGATGCTGCTGTAGAGAAGCATGTTCCGGTATATACAGTGGACAAACAGCATGTTCATGTTGTAGTCGGAGAAACAAAACATCCAATGCTTGAAGAGCATTTCATTGAGTGGATTACATTAAATACAAATCAGGGTATTTACAGAAAGCAGCTAACTCCGGGACAGGAGCCGGTAGCAGATTTCTCTCTTTGCGATGGTGAGCAGGTAGAAGAAGTATATGCATATTGTAACCTGCATGGATTATGGAAATGCTAAGAATCGTTTATGTGTTTAAGTGATGATTCTTTTGAAACTAAGCTATGGGAAGCTATCCCAAGAGAAAAGCTGGTTTTGATTGGGAAATGTGTAAAGATGTTGCAGATATACCAGAACCCCCCGTACAGATTTTCTATTATAGACAATCTATACGGGGTTTATTCGTGAAACAATATTCTATTTCCAAACTTCTTCTGCAATTTCTTTTACAAGTGCAAGTTTTGCCCACTGTTGCTCCTCTGTGATCTTATTTCCAATCTCACAGGATGCAAATCCACACTGTGGACTTAAGCATAGACGCTCAAGCGGAATATACTTTTCTGCTTCGTGAATTCTTGCGATCACCTTATCCTTATCTTCCAGTTCCGGTTTCTTTGTTGTAATAAGTCCAAGTACAACTTTCTTGTCCGGAGACACTTTTGCAAGCGGTGCAAAACCACCGGATCTCGCATCATCATACTCCAAAAGTAATGCGTCCACATGCTCCTGGGCAAATACATAGTCAGCTACAGAATCATATGGTCCACTTGTAAAAAATGTAGAGTGATAATTTCCGCGACAAATGTGGGAAGTAATCACCATATCCTCCGGTCTTCCTTCCAGTGCCAGATTATTTACTTTCAAAAGCCGTGCCTTTACCTCTTCAATATCAACACCAAGTGACTGGTATCTCTGCTTTGCAGCATCTCCGACAATTGCACCCCAGGTACAGTCATCAAGCTGCAGATTACGGCATCCTGCTTCATAGAACTGTTTGATCACATCCTGATATGCCTTACCGATATCCTCGATCAATTCATCATCTGTCGCATAAAATTTTCTTGTCTGCTCAATGTTCTGCGGAACGATCATCTGCTGATACATCTGCGCCGGTGCCGGAATGGTATACTTTGCAACGGTCTGTTCATCTTCAAACTGCTTTAAGAATTTGAAATACTCTACAAACGGATGCACCTTTGCTTTTACCTTTCCCACCAGATAAGTAGCCTCAAGGTCTGCCATCTCTCCGTTAAACTGTATGCCGCCACCATCTTTTTCATGAGTAACTCCTTCAAATCCCCACATAAAATCCAGATGCCAGAATTTTCTTCTGAATTCCCCATCTGTAATCGCATGGTATCCTGCTACTTTCTGCTTTGCAACGATCTCTGTCACGCACGCATCCGTCACGCGGTCGAGTTCTTCCTGTGTGATTGTTCCTTCTTCAAACGCTTTTTTTGCTGCTTTAAGCTTTTCTGGTCTTAAAAAGCTTCCTACAAAATCATAGCGAAATGGTGTCTTTAATGTACTCATATATTGATAACCTCCTGTGTTTTTCTGTTCGTTTTCTAGGGTTATCCTACCATGTCACTATGACTTTGTATAATACATTTCTTTTGCGGTTAGTCATAGTTTGAAGCTATATCCAGTTATGACAAACATATTTAAATGTAGTACTCTTTTATTTATACAACTCACTTAAATCAATCAATATACGCTCTTTTTCCTGGTCACAGGTATATCACTTTAAATAGGAAAAACAAATAATTTTATTTAAAATAAATACCAGCCGGTTGCAAACGGCTGGCTTTTGGGAAGTTTAGTTTTTGAAAAAATGTTTAAAAAAAAGGGATAGTGAGTGCTATTTCGTTCCCACTCACATTCTTATAATAACATTAGTAAAGAAAATGTGCAAGACTACATTAGCCGACTGTTTTCATAAATGATTCCCTCTCTTTCTGAATCTTATTATATACGTTTGAGATGCGTGCTTTCTGCTCCGTAATTATTTTAGATTGTTCTTCTTCAGATAAATTGTCGATACCAGATAAATCCTCGTATGGAGAATCAAGACCAGCTTCGTATTTATCTAAAAGCTCCTCTTTACTTGGGAATGGCTCAAAAAGATATTTATTTAATTCTTCTCTTTGCACTGAATAAATGCTTTCAATGTTATTAATAATGTCTTCAGCATCATGTTCAAAAAATTCTCTTGTTGTAATCATGTTGACCCTCTCATTTACATTTTTATTATGAAATTAATTTTTGGAATAAAAATAACGTCTATTACTGTTATTGAAAAAAAAAAAATATCATGTATAATACAAGCATAGAAAACTAAGAAAAAATATGAATGTGAACAATGTGGCTATATTTATGAACCAGCAGTAGGCAATCTAAACATAGATATCGCTCCCCAAATTACATTTGAGGATATTCCAGAGCACTGGGTATGCCCAATCTATGGATTTAGAAAAGATGTTTTTGTTCCTTTAGAAGGGTAAGCAGAAAATTTAGATGTGAAACTGACAGACACAAAAAGAATCCAAGAGAAAATAAAAAAGAAATGGAGACCAGATTATGACTTATGATTTAAATATTACTTTTGATGACAATTTAATAACAGGAAATAAAACAATTGATACACAGCATAAAGAATTGATTGAACGTATCCAGAACTTTGTAACTGCATGTCAAAATGGCGACAGCAAGCTAAAAGCAATCAAAATGCTGGATTATCTGGATGAGTATACTAACTTTCATTTCAAAGAAGAGGAAAAGCTTCAGGAAAATGCTGGTTATCCAGAGTATGAAAAACATCACGAAAAACATGAAGAGTTTAAAAAGACAATTCAGGAACTGCAAGAATACCTTCAGGATTATGAAGGACCAACAGAACAGTTTAGTGAACTTGTACAGAAAAATGTAATCGATTGGCTATTTGGACACATTAAAACATATGACCGCTCTGTAGCAGAATTTATCTTTATGAGAGAGAATCCAGACCGATACTAAAATAAAACAGGGAAAGCTTTCCATCATGATTCAGACAAAGTGGTGAATGTTCCTATTATAGATAACACTTGAAAATACTATGTCAATGCTAAGAAAATTACAAATGAACAAGAAGCCTATTTAACAGGAATAGTTGGAAATGATATTTTGCAAGTTTTTAACAGCTAAATTTATGTTTTCAAAATTGACAAAAATACAACCAGTTCGTAAAATAACACTTTTACGAACTGGTTGTATTTTTGGTCAGTTTTGCAAACTGAAAGTTATCGCTTTACTTTTGTTGTATCTTAGCCAAAATACTTTCTATTACAAGTGTTACTGTTATAAAGGCTCCTACAAGGGTATAGTAGTTTAAGCCATACATCAATGGCAAAAGAGAAATAACTACCGTAATAATGGAAAGGACAAACAATGCTTTGAGAACACCTTTCTTCTTCAATGAAAACAATGAAAGTAAGAAGATGGCAACAGTAAGTGTGGCTGTAATAAGTGGAGCAAAATTTGCATAGCCAAACGGTGTAAGGCTAAAGTATGAGAATGTTTCTTTTACTCTTTCTGTTTGAGATGTTGCAAAAATACAAACTGCTCCAAAGGGTAATAATTCTAACACTATTGTTAAAGCTGGCAAAACCGCTAAGCAGACTTTCTTCATGTTGTATATCTCCTTTACAAATTCAAATTTGTAAATATCATTTTACATTTTTATATGAAATCACAATATGACTTGGTGCAAATAATACTGATGCAATAATCAATAGCACTGACCTACTCATAATCCCACTAAATAAGAACAACATTGAAGGAATAATAGAAAGTGCTAATGCTCTGAAAATGCTGTTTTTCTTAAAACATATAATCCAAATAGCACAATAAAGCATTACCAATATGGTATCTACAATCAGATATACTGCAAATGTTTCGTCAGACCACCACCCGAACCAAGTTCCCGGAATATTGATTATCATGAATCCGAAACAACCCAATCTCCCTACTTGTTCTGTGACCTCAACATATTTATTGTTCCACTTATTATCAAATCCATCTTTGCACTTAATCGCAAATACAACATTGGGTATCATAATGACTGCAATAAAAATCAGCCCAAAAACATTAAACCATTCCATATTATCTACCATCACAAACTTGAATTTAACTGTCTTTGCTAAAAAAACCTATAACAGCCATAATAAATCCTACAGGTATTAAAAGAAAAGACGCCCACATAATACCAATGTATATCAGCTCTAAACCTGCAAGAATCATTATTGCAATACCTAAGAGCATTAAACTGTTACCAAACATAATTTTTTTCATAATGCTTTTCCTCCACAGCTTCCGAGTTGTATGTCTCTATTATACCATAATGATACCATCATGAAAAATACAAATAGTTCTTAAAATACATATTTTACGAACTATTTGTATTTAGTCAGTTTTTATTATGCTTTACCGTAACAGACTATATCGGTATGCCGATATAGCCTGTTCAAAAATAATATAAACGTTGCGCACTTTTCATACTAATGTTATTATAAAAATGTGAGTGGGAACGAAAATAGCGCTCACTATCCCTTTTTTAACAAACATTTTTTATAATCTAAACTCCAAAAAAGCCAGTCGGTTGCCACTAATCGACTGCTTTAATGTTCTGTTATTTGTTAATTTATGTATATACATATGTATTAATATTGATATACACATGTATATACATTTTAGAGTTTAGAATAAGCAAAGAATAACGATTAATGTTAGTTTTTACCTATAATTTTTTCTTTAAATTCATCAAATGTCTCAATAGTAGTGCTCTGGCTCTCGAGTAGCCGATGACTTCCGTCCGGTAGGAGTTCCCACGCATCAAATGTTTTTCCGAATGATCATGGATGAACTGGATATATTTTCCGGATGGAGTGTGGTAGATATCCTTCTTACTTATCTGGTTTAAATCTTTGACCTCTGCATCGCTCGTCTTTATTTTCCTCTCTGTACTGATTCTGTAGATTTATCAAGTGCAAATATTTCCTCGATCGGGACTCCGAAATAGTCGGACATATCAAACATGAATTCTGCGGACGGACAGCATTCGCCCAGCTCAACGCGGCGGATAGTGCGGGGATCATATCCAGTGTCCATGGCAAGCTGCTTTTGGGCGATTTTTCGCTGTGTCCGTATTCCCTTAAGATTATTAATTATTTTCATTTAATCACTTCTTTCGTTATAATTCATTAAAACCGGTAATCTGGTACATCATTAGAATTAATTTTGCCGACCACTTTTCCGAATACATCCAGACGGTCAGACTCTTTTATCTCAATAGGAGAGTATTTGCTGTTTAGTGATACGAGATAGAGTCTGTCTGCATATCTTTTCAGCTTTTTAATATAAGCCTCATTGTTCAGTCCGAATATACCTATCTCACCATCACATAGGGTATCCTGCTGTGATACCCACGCAATCTCTCCGCTGTGAAATTCCGGTTACATACTGTCACCACTGACGATTCTTTTATCTTCAAGACGAGAAAAGTTCTGGCGATAGTAACGTTTAATCATCGATATTCTTATTTTATTTTCTATTTTACCAACTAATCTGGCGATGCATTTTACGATATTGTCCGGGAGTTATACCAGTGTATCTCTTAAAAATAGAAATAAAATAACTTTGAGATGAAAAATTCAAGTAAGTACTGATTTCACCCAGACTATAGTCGGAATGTGCCAGTAAATTCTGTGCCTTTTCGATAAGAACTTTATGGATAAAAACAGTAAGCGTCTGTCCGGTTTCTTTATGGAACAGGGCAGACAGATATTTAGGTGTTAAATTAACTAAAGATGCCAGTTGATTTAAGGTTAAAGTTTTATTTTTTCCATGATAGATATAATCAATGACGCGAGAAATAGCTGGTGAATAGTAATTTTTTGGCGTCTTTTTTGCCTCAGCAACACGAAGCGTAAATTCAATAGCCATCTGTTCATTTAATTTCATTAAAGTGTCAACATCGGTACATTGTTCCATTTTTCGTATATATACATCACTTAAGGAAAAAGCAGTTTCCTCATTAAGTCCTCCTTCGATGGCATATCTGGTAACTAAAGTTGTATTAGCAATACTTGCATAAAAAAGTAATTTTAATTTGGAATTGGAAGAGGTCATCTTTCCGTAAACAGTTGTTGGGAGTGAATAATAAGTATTCTCCAATGCATGAATATCTCCGTTTGAAACACATTCGAGAATTGCCTTTTCCTGTGCATAAGATGTATGTATCCGTTCATTTTCTGCATTTTCCAACAGTTCATGTGTGAGTGAAAAATTGATGTCTGACTTCATTTTATACATAGGTGATTCCTCCTGTCAAAAACACGATAAATTGACATAAAACACGATAAATCAATATAATTATATGCCGGAAATAGATAAAATGCAATTAAGAGATTAAAAGAGAGGTAAAGCGATGAACATTGATAAAATATGTGAACAGTTAACAATAGATGAAAAAATCCGGCTTTTAGGAGGTGTTGGTGACTGGCATACTTATGACTGTAATGGAAAAATCCCCTCTATTATGATGACAGACGGACCACATGGGATTCGAAAACTGGAGCAGGAAAAGGTTGGGGATATTGAAACCAGTAAGCCAGCAACCTGTTTTCCAACTGCAAGTGCAATAGCCTGCAGTTGGAATCCTGCTATTGTTAAAAAGATGGGTGAAGCGATTGCGAAAGAAGCAAAAAAAGAGCAGATATCCATTGTGCTAGGCTGCGGAATCAATATCAAGCGTTCTCCTTTATGCGGAAGAAATTTTGAATATTTCAGTGAAGATCCGTATTTGACGGGAAAGCTGGCAACGGGATATATCGAAGGTGTACAGAGCCTTGGAATAGGTACGAGTTTAAAGCATTATGCTGTTAATTCACAGGAAACAAGACGAATGACATCCAATAGCCAGATTGATGAAAGAACTCTTAGGGAAATATATCTGTCGGCTTTTGAAGAAGTTGTGAAAAAAGCAAAACCGACTTCTGTAATGGCTTCATACAACAGGATTAATGGCGAATTTGGAGCAAGAAATAAATACTTACTGACAGATGTTCTGAGAAAAGAATGGAAATATCAAGGTGGTGTGGTGTCGGATTGGGGAGCAGCAAATGATATTGTAAGCTGTATGAAAAATGGTCTGACACTGGAAATGCCAGATCCGAAAGGCTTCCACACAGATGTGTTAAAAGAAGCGTATAAGGATGGCCGGATTACGGGTCAGGAACTGGATAACTGGACTAAGAATGTTCTGCAGAATTTTGTATCACTTCATAAAAATATAGAAGAAAATTATGAGGTAGATATGGAAGAACAGAATCAGGTGGCACGTAAACTAGAAAATGAAAGTGCAGTGCTTTTGAAAAATAATAGTGTTTTGCCAATTGGAAAAGAGAAGAAGGTAATCATTATTGGAGAGCTTGCCAGGCAGATGCGATTTCAGGGAGGTGGGAGCAGTCATATCCAGCCGACGAAGATGACAAATGCGATTGAAGCAATACGTGAAAAAGGATATCAGGTAACTTATATACAGGGATATCAGAATGAAACGGAGGAATTAGGAGAAAAGCAACTACAGGATACGATAGAAAAACTGAAACAGGAATATAGAAAAAAGGATTGTGTGATTCTATATTTTATCGGTCTTACAGAATCTTACGAAGGAGAAGGATACGACAGGAAAAATCTTAAAATCCCTCAAAATCAGGAAGAGCTGTTGGCTGAAATTGCAGAAACTGTCGGAAAAGATCATATTGCAGCAATTAGTTTAGGTGGTGCGCCTATGGATTTTAGTTTTGAAAAGAATGTAGGAGCAATTCTTCACATGTACCTCGGAGGACAGGCTGTAGGGGAATCTGTTGCTGACTTAATCAGTGGAGAGGTGAATCCATCCGGTAAATTGGCAGAGACAATTCCGTTTTCAGAAAAAGATACCCCGGCATGGAGATATTTTGCACCTCCGAATGATGATGTAGAATACAGGGAAAGCATTTTTGTAGGTTATCGTTACTATGAGACATTCCATGTTCCGGTAAAATATCCGTTTGGTTATGGACTTTCCTATACTTCTTTTTCCTATTCGGAATTGAATGTACCGGAAGTATATAGTGGTGGAAAGATACAAATTCGTTTTAAAATTAAAAATATCGGAAAAGTGAGTGGAGCAGAAATAGCACAGTTATATATCTGCCCGATTGAATCAGATGTTATCAGAAGCCATATAGAACTAAAGGAATTTCAAAAAATATATCTGCATCCGGGAGAAGAAAAAGAAGTTATACTAGAGCTGGATGAAAGAAGTTTTTCCGTCTATGATGTAGAGAAAAAAGCCTTTTCCATGTTAAGCGGCAAATATCAGATCTGTATCGGAGCATCGGTACATGATTTGCAATTAAAGGCGAATATGGAAGTAGTAGGAAATAGTTATTTTAGAAATGAAAGAGAACTGTTTTCGGATTATTTTAGAGAGCAGCCACATGGAATGGAAATCACTGAAGAACACTTTTATCAGCTATTAGGCGGTGAACCGAAACATGACAAAGAAAAAAAGCGTGGAGAGTATACGGTTTACGATTCCTATCAGGATGTGGTAAATGTCTCAATGTTTGGAAAATTTGTTCGTGGAGTCGTACATATCGGACTTAAGATTATACTTCGGGGAAAATCAGAGCGGGACCCGGCCTTTAAAATGGTAAAAATGGGAGTCGAAGAAGGAAATCTGGAAGGACTGATTGCAACCAGTGGTGGAATTGCAACTCCGAAGTTAATCGATATGTTAGTTTACAATGCAAATAAAAAATATCTGCAGGCTTTTAAAAGACTGCTGAAGAAATAGAGAGAGGGGGAGTCGTATATGGAAAACAATAAATTGGATAAACGCACAAAATGGAGCTATTGTATAGGAGCAACCGGAAGAGATATGGCGTATGCACTTATCTCTATGTTTCTTCTTACATATATTCAATATACGATGAAACTGACAGTTGCCCAATATGCAGTAATATCAGCAATTATGGTAGTGTGTCTGCTGTGGGATGCCATTAATGATCCAATGATGGGAATTATTATTGAAAATTCGCATTTGAAAGCCGGAAAATTTAAACCTTGGATTTTTATAGGAGTAATTTTAAACAGCCTGATAATTATCTGCTTGTTTACAGTAAGGCCGGAAGGATGGGGATTTGTTGCATTTTTTGGAGTGGGATATCTTTTATGGGGAATGACTTACACAATGAATGATATTGCCTATTGGGGAATGCTGCCGAGTCTTACATCAGATCCGGGAGAACGGAACTGGCTGGTAACCGTACAGGGAATTTTTATCTGTATCGGACAGTTTTCTGTTGCAGGTCTGCTCCCTGATATGGTAGCTGGAAATGCGATTATGGCATATCGGACGGCTGCGATTGTGATTGCTTTTTGTTTTATTGGTTTCCAACTACTTACAGTGTTTGGAGTAAAAGAGAGAAAACGACCGGAAAAGAAGAGAACACTGTCATTAAAAGATATGTTTCATATATTCCTGAGAAATGATCAGTTGATAGTGATTGGAATTGCATGTTTATTATTCCAAATCGGAAATGGTCTTCTGATTATGATTGGAATGAATTTCTTTTATTTTGAATTTGGATATTCTGTAGGTGGCAGTCTTGTATTTTGGTTTACAATTATGTATGGATTAGGAACGCTGATATCAGAGGCATCTTTTGCGTGGCTTTCCTCAAAATTTACACGAAATCAGATTATAACTGCAGCTACCATCATTACAGTCATTGGGTATATGCTTTTTATGAGTGTAGGCTACATTTTACCAAAAAGTGTTGTTTTACTGAATATCATCGGTTTTCTGATCTTCTTTTCGCAGGGAGCATTTAATATGACGATGATTGTCATGTTAAATAATACCATAGAGTATGATGAAGTCCGATTTCATGAACGACATGACAGTATTATCTCAGCAGTAAGATCTTTTGCAACAAAGCTGGCAAGTGCAGTTGATCAGGCGGTTGTTGCGTTAATACTGATTATAAGCAATATTTATGCAATCAGTCAGAAAATATCCGGATTAGAAATAAAAGCTGGTACAGGAGAACTTACTTCGGAAAATGTAATTGTACAGGCAGATAAATTTATCCAGACAGCAGATGCCGGACAAAGATTTATATTGCGTCTTGGAATTGTAGCTGTTCCGGTAATTTCTATAGGAGCTGCTTATATACTGATTAAACGGAAATATATCATTGACGAACGTAAGTATGAAGAACTGGTAGCGGAAATAAAAAGCACAAATAAAAAATGATTTCTACAAATTATGTTTTTCCACGTATTATAAAAGCGAGTGAAGAAAAGGCTTTGATTTGGGATCAAACATATTGGAAATTGTTCAGTCTGTATTTAGCGTATTTCACAGATTTAAATGCTATTCAAAAGACGAAAAGCTTTTGTACAATGTGCGTGAGACGGCAGCGGTGTTAGGGGTGAATGTGCATCTGGTATATGAGCTGATTAACAGAAAACTATTACCTGCACTTCGGTTAGGTAGTCTGAAGGTTCGTAAATCAACATTGATAGATTTTGTTGAGAGATATGAAGGAATGGATTTGTCTGATTTGGACAACATAAAAGAATTGCAACAGAATATGAATTAGTGACATTAAGGTCAGTCTTGGAATCATTATGGTGTGGAAAGACTGACCTTGTTTTATTAGTATATTTCATAAGCGTTAGTATTGTAAAAAAGATGGTGATGATATAATAAAAACGTGTTAGACACTTGATGTTATGTGTAGTGTGATAATGTCAGAATCAGGCAAAGTCAACGACAGGACAACATTGTAGAAAATAACATATTTCAAAAAATAATATTGGTAAGCATAATAATATTTAGGTAATAGCGTGTAATAGGTTAATTTGAAATCATTACTGAACATTACATGACATAGTGAAATATATTATTAAACGGAAGAATTTCGTGGGTAATAACCCAATGGTTGGTGCTACAGTAGCAGTTGCCGTTTCTGTTGAGCAGGCTTCAGATGAGGGCAAATTCTAATATCTTAAGAAAAGAGGGAAGCTGGGATAAGTGAAAAGTTATCTGATAATTTTATAATATTTAAAAAGAATAACTATTACTACGATTTATGATTTAATAACCAACATTTATTTTACAGGAATGACAAATGGGGTTATGATACCATTATCAAAGGCAAAGGAGCCGGAAATCTTTAGGGGATTCTGGCCCCTTTTTTACATTAGCAAGTATTTGAAGGAGGAAATATATATATGGAATACGAGATTTCTAATCGTTTATCAGGTGTACATGGTTCGATGATACGAGAACTTTTTAAGTTAGGAGCAAGCAAGGATATTATATCTTTTGGTGGTGGCAATCCGTCAGCAGAGACATTCCCATGCAAGGAGATAGAAGAGATAGCAGCAAAGGGACTCAGCGAGAATCCTGTCTCTTTATTACAGTATGGACTGAGTGAAGGTTATACACCTCTGCGTGATACCATGAAGAAATATCTTGAGAAGAAGGAAGGCTTTGATTTCGAGAATAATGAGCTTTTCATAGTGTCAGGCGGACAGCAGTGTGCGGACCTTACAACTAAGGCACTTGTTAATGAAGGAGACGTTGTGCTTACTGAAGAGCCTGCATTTGTAGGCTGCCTTAATACATTCCGTTCTTACGGTGCAAAGCTTGTAGGAATCCCAATGGAGCAGGACGGAATGAATATAAATGCGCTTGAGGAGGCTTTAAAGGCTAATCCTGATGCAAAGCTTTTATACACAATTCCATCTTTTCAGAATCCTACAGGAATCACAACTTCTCTTGAGAAGAGAAAAAAAGTGTATGAGCTTTGCTGCAAATATGATATCGCAATATTAGAGGACAATCCTTACGGTGAATTAAGATTTGCAGGTGAAAATGTGCCAACTATCAAATCAATGGATACAGAGGGCAGGGTTATATATGCAGGAAGCTTCTCAAAGGTAATGGCACCTGCATTCCGTCTTGGCTTTCTTGTGTTCAACAAGTCGCTCACAGGACCGCTTACAGTTGCAAAGCAGTGCACAGATGTACATTCAACTGTACTTTTCCAGTACATTTGTAATGAATATATTAATAACTATGATTTTGACAAGCATCTCGAGGATTCAAGAAAGGTGTATGAGCATAAATGTAATCTCATGATGGAGTGCATGAAGAAGGAATTCCATCCTTCAGTAACCTTCGGTCACCCTGAGGGTGGACTTTTTGTAATGGCATTCCTGACAGATGGAATGGATTCTGCACCATTTGTAAGGGAGGCCATTAACAGAGGCGTTCTTTCAGTTCCGGGAGCAGCGTTCTTAGCAGATGAGAACCAGAAATCTAATGGATTCAGACTTAACTATTCGACACCTTCTGATGAACAGATTGTTAAGGGAATCGAGATTCTTGGAAAACTTACATACGAGTGGATTAAGTAGGAGGAGTGAAACATTATGAAGATAGCAGCATTCAGCGTTCGTCCAGATGAAAAACAGTATTTTGATACATTTGCAAATGTATACAAGGTGGAATTACAGATTAATAGAAGCGGATTTACAGCAGATGATATAGAAAGTGTCAAAGGCTGTGAGGCTATGTCGGTGTGCGATGGCATGTGTGACTTGTCAGCACCTGTTCTTGAAAAGCTTGCAGCAGAAGGTGTTAAGTATATCGGTTTCAGGACAATCGGATATAACAGTGTTGACCTTGAGGCAGCAAAGCGCCTTGGAATCCGTGTTGCACACAGCGGATATTCGCCATATTCAGTTGCCAATTATACAGTAATGCTTATGCTTATGTGTATCCGCAAGGCTTTGTATGTAATGATGCGTTCGCACACAGCGGATTATTCACTTGGTCCTATATGTGGACGAGAAATGCAGAATATGACAGTAGGTATTATCGGAACAGGAAGAATTGGAAAGGCAGTAATTAAGAATCTTTCAGGATTTGGATGTAAGATTATTGCGTATGACCCATACCCTGCAAAAGACCTTGAAAATGTTGAATATGTAACGCTTGATGAATTGTACGCTAAGTCAGATATTATCTCGCTTCATACTTTTTTAAGTGATGAGACATATCATATGATTAATAAGGATTCAATTGCAAAGATGAAGGATGGCGTTATCCTTATAAATGCGGCTAGAGGTGCACTTGTTGATACAAAGGATCTGATTGAGGCTGTTGAGAGTGGCAAGATTGGTTCAGTTGGAACTGACTGCTGCGAGGGTGAAGATGATTTTATCCGTACAGACCGTAAGTATGATGACCTTGTTGTTAATCACGATTACATCATACTTAAGTCTTCCCAGAATACTATTGTCACACCTCACATTGCATTTTTCACAGATCAGGCTGTGTCTGACATGGTTGAGTCTTCAGTTAAGAGTGTTGTGCAGTTTGCAGCCGGTGAAGACACACCATTAGAAGTGCATTAAAATACACATGTGCATTATTTATTCAATTTCTTGAAATATTCTTCAAGCTGGTGCTCGAAGGTTTGCTGATTTTCTGAGCAGAATGAGCCAAGCGGCTGATAATAAATGCTTCTGAAATGTGGACAGTCATCTATATGCAGCAGGCTTATGTTTTCAGGAAGGCTGCTGCTTGTCCATGTTACAGAGGCAACAAATGATACTCCAAGACCGAGACTTATGAGCTTGCCCTGTAATATGTAATCATTGCATGAGTAGGCTATCTGAGGAGTTTTCTTACATTTACTGAATATTGAATTGAACACTCCGGCGTAAGATGGAGTATCTGCAAGGTCAATGAATTTCTCGTCCATCATCTGTTCTACTGATATGTGTCCGGTATGGGCAAGTGGATGTGATGATGAAACGGCAAGGCAGATTTCTTCTGTCATAAGAAGATGTGCATTGTCTGGAATATCATAAGCTGATGAGACGGAGTCAATCAGCGGGTCACACCCTTTTGGTTCAGAAGATATTGAAAAGCTGACATGAGGGTGCTCATGGATAAAATCTTTAAGTACATTGCTGACAAGAACTGCACTTGAGCGGAGACAGAGCCTTATTTCGCCGGCATCTCCAAGACTTTCACTGACAGCACGCGCAGCATCTTCTGAAAGAGCCAGTATTCTTAATCTGTTGCAGTGGACATACGGTATTGTGATAATAACCCGCCGCAAGGATATGATAAATATAAAAAAGGTATTTGTCAATCCTGTGACAATATCACTTGTTATAGGACTGTTTCTTTTTATTACGGGAATTAAACTGCCAGGTGTAATAAACAGCACGATGGCTGGAGTTGCAGCACTTAATACACCTGCAGCCATGATAGTACTGGGATATTATCTGTCATGTGTCAGAATCTGTGACTTACTGCTTAATCCATCCCTGTATCTGGCATCGTTTGTCAGGCTTATAATAATTCCGTTGCTTACACTGCTTGTACTTTATATTATACCTGTGGGACATGGTCAGATTGGAATGATTACACTGATTGCTGCGGCAACACCAGTTGGAACGAGTACGGCAATATTTGCACAGAAATTCGGACAGGATTATGAGCGGGCGGTATGTATGGTCTGCCTGTCAACGCTGTTTTCAATTATTACGATGCCAGTTGTGATGTATCTGGCGCAGATGT
>ERZ779796.48-NODE-48-length-15757-cov-3.32964_pt1 | contig 15757 bp, 10 predicted proteins | sample MGYA00511097_ERZ779796 | MGnify/ENA primary metagenome ERZ779796 (study PRJEB29588, sample SAMEA2154930) | human gut metagenome | biome: human gut; feature: human-associated habitat; material: faeces | place: Denmark | collected 2008/2010 ...
GTACTTTATGGCCGCTGTTACGGCTGTATATCTTCCAGTTTTCATCAAACAGGTTGATACCGCTGTGCTCAGGATCAAGCACCTCCATGTTTGCCTCCCAAAGTGCAGGTATTGTTCCTACATCCTTCCAGTAGCCGTTAAAGTGATAAGCATACATCCTGCGGCCATCCCGCAAAAGGTTTGGAATGATATTGTTACCGAAATCATTCTCTGAATCCGGATCATTTTCATCCTCGATAAGATACTTCTTAAGTATATCCCAATTGAAGATATAAATACCCATGGATGCAAGATTAGACTTAGGATTCTTTGGTTTCTCCTGAAACTCTGTGATCTTGTCGTCATCATCTGCTACCATGAGACCGAAACGTGATGCATCCTCCCATGGAACCTCCATAACCGCTACAGAAAACTCAGCATTTTTCTCCTTATGGAACTTAAGGAAATCGCTGTAGTCCTGCTTACAAATCTGATCTCCTGAAAGTATGATAACATACTCAGGATCATATCTCTCGATAAATGCAATATTCTGATAAATCGCATTGGCTGTTCCCTTGTACCAGTCTGAGCCTGAAGCCTTCTGATACGGTGGCAGCACATGCACTCCTCCATATAATCTGTCAAGATCCCATGGCTGTCCATTTCCTATGTACTCATTCAGCACAAACGGCTGGTACTGTGTCAATATACCAACTGTATCTATGCCTGAATTAACACAATTAGAAAGTGGAAAATCAATAATCCTGTATTTGCCTCCAAACGGAACTGCCGGCTTTGCAAGTTTCTGCGTCAGTGCATAAAGTCTGGAGCCCTGACCACCGGCAAGAAGCATCGCAACTAGCTCTTTTGCCATATTAAAATCCCCCTTGTTTAATTTCATTAAATTTTTGTTAGCTTTTGCAATTATTTTGTTTTTTTATAATGGTTTATAGTTATATTTTACCACATTTTAGCATTTATGCAATTCAAAATTAACTAAAAAATACTATAATTTTTGTAATTATTTTCCAATTATCTCGCGGTTGTTTATGAACTCGTACGGCACTTCCTGGTACACATAATAAAAAATCTCATATTGTCACCATATAGTTTCTATAAACGTTGATTTTAAACCATTCTTCCCTTATTTGACACCACGAGCATATACTATACCACCACGGAATCACCATAAAATGAGATAATTTTGTTATTTTGAACTGCTTTATTGTAACTATCTTCTGTAATAGTATCGCCATTTGTACTTAATCTGTCAAGCACCTCTGACACTTTATCCATTTCATTGCTCATATGCTTCGGCATAACTGATGTATACAAATCCATTGTCATTTGTAAAGAAGCATGTCCTAGATACGCTTGTACTGTTTTAGGTTGAATGCAAGATTCAAAGCAACGTGTCGCAAAAGTATGTCTAAAACAATGTGGTGAGAAGACTTCTATCTCATCAACATAATCTCTTGTCAGATTTACCTCATCAACTACCTTTTTTATTGCTTCACATATAATTTGCGAATTAATTGGTGTATCAAATTTAGTTGTAAATAACAAATCAGCGTATTGCTTATCTACTGATTTACTCTTAGGTGCTTTCTGTGCTATAACATTTTTCTGCATATATTGTCGTTTTAATGCCATTTCACATTGATGATTTATTGGAATGTTTCTTTTGCTAGTAGCGGTTTTAGGATTCTCAAAATGAAAGCTTTTCTGCTCATCTCCTTCATATTTCTGATATACAAGTGTTCTCGTTACTTTTATAACATTTGTCTCCCAATCAATATCTGACCATCTAAGAGCTGCCAACTCTCCTATTCTCATACCAGTAGAAACTGCTACGACAAACAGATTATTATAAAATGTTCCTTTTGCACAATCAAAGAACAATATCTGTTCTTCCTCTGAAAGAACTTTAACCTCCTTTTTTTCATCTCTCTTTACGGAAATACCCTTTGCCGGATTTTTCCTTACATATTCATTTATAAGAGCTTTATTGAAAATGTCTATGAGAACCACTTTAACTTTATTCTGAGTCTCATAACCATAACCATCTTGCTTAAGCTTTTTTATTAGCTTTTTAATTGTAAGTTGGTCAATATCTGTTAAATTCAGCTTACCAAGTGTCGGGGATATGTGCTTTTTATAAATCTGATTGTAGTACCTTTTGGTGTTCTCTCGTATTACATCAAATTTGTATACATTCATCCATTCACTGTACCATTCGTCAAGTATGATACTCTGCTTTATATTAATTTGCTTTTCATTCTCATATAAAGCTTCGTTATATCTACGCTTAACGTCTTTTAAATCTTTTCCAGATATAGATTGTCTTTTTCCAAATCGGTCTACAAATCTTGCATCATATCTTCCATTTTTTCTCTGACATATTCCGTGTCCAAGCTCTTTTCCTTTTAGATCCTTGCCCATTTATTTCCTTTCTATGAGCATAATCCATATGATTATATGATTATATCACATAAATTATGTCATGTAAAACTATACAAAATGTACTGTATCAAGATATTTTTCAAATTCCTTACGCTTAACCATATTCTTGTTTCCTATTTTAAATAGGAAAGAACACCCTCTTTGAGATAGCATATTACGAAGTGTTTTCTCACCTATCCCAGAGTATGCAGCTGCTTCTTTTACTGTCATATTAAGTTTTAACCAAAAAGGTATTATTTCATTTTCTGTCATGTACCCTCCAAATTAAAATAGGACTTAGCACAAGCCAAGTCCTATTGTCTTTTTAATCATAATACTATGTATTACTATAATTATTGTTTCCTATTTACATAATGAAGAGAAGTCTGATAAAAGTCATTAGCAAATTTATTCATATATTTATCCATAGCTTTCTCAACATATTGAACACCACTCTCATTCGTCAAATTAGGACAATTAAATGTAATATTTACGCTTGGAGCAAAGTTATTCCTAGTAACATTCTGACCAACCTTACTAGCATCAAAATTCATCTTAGGTGTATTCATTGGCAGATCACCTAGACTAATTTTACTCATTTTCTCCATAATTTCATTCTGAACTGGAACTAAATGCAATGTCTTAGCAAGATTTTCAATCTGTTCCTCAGTAAGAACAGCTTCACCTTTTTTTGCAATAATTGGCACTTCATCGGCTTCGAGTCCATTAGTACCTATATCCTGTACTAAATCAAAGGCTTTATCTTTTGGAAGCGCCTCTATCTTACCAAGCTCAAGACCTTTATGATAACGTTTAGCATAACCATATTTACCTATTTTCTTAGGATTATCTTTTTCAAGCTTATTCTTTGCTTTTGAAGCATTAGCTGGAGAACCAGCATTTGCAATCCATTTAACAATAAAATACTTGTTACCAATTTGCGTAAAACCATTTGCACCCTTGGAAGCATAATCACTAATATGGCTTGATGCCTGACCGCTTGTGCTATAACCTTTTTTACTTAGCTTTTCATAAGTCCAATAATCATTAGACTTCAGCGCAGGTTTATTTGGGTTATTATTTTTATCATAAGTCACTTTGTGTGTTGATGAACTACTACCACCTGAGCTACCACCTGAGCTACTACCTCCACCAGAACTTGCAACACTTGAAGAAACAGAAGCAATACCAGCCGCAGCATTTTTTGCAGCTTTTACTTCCGTATTGGCAGCATTTACAGCAGCATCGGCTTGTCTCTGACAAAGTTTCTCATATTCTGATGTGAAATTAGTAAGTGTTTGTAATCTACCGCTTAACACTTCAGATTCCCAATTTGCACCAAGAATTTGAGAAGCATAGAGCTTATTCTTTTCATCATCGTATTTAGAAGTACAATCTTCCCATTGCTGTTTTAAATTATTATAATAATCAACTTTTTCTTCATAGCTTGTCTTTAGCTGTTCATTACTATTAATTTGTGATTCGACAGCAACATATTGATTTTTGAAATTTTCGATATCCGCCAGATTGTTTGAAAGAATTATACGTTGATATTCTGATCCTAAGTATTGCTTAAGATTCATCGCATCTTGTGCGTCCGAAAAAGCATCGGATATTTCATTCCACTTATCTTTAAACTCATTAAGAGTATCAATATAATTATCAATATCGTCTTGTTGTTTCTTTAGATTAGCAACATCTACATCATATTGTGCATCATGTAATGAATCTTGAGCATCACGAATAGCAGAATTGTCTGTACTATATACAAATTGACCATCCTTTAAAAGGTATTTTGTCTTTTGAGAATTTGCTTTATTCAGATTGTAAATAGATTCTTGTAACTTTTTCTGACGTTCATATTCATCATTTTCATCAGACATAGCGTCAATGACATCCTGAATAGAATCTTTTTTCTTATTAGCTTTTTTGATTTCATCATCATATACTTTTTGAATTGCTGATAAGATAGAGTCGTATTTATCTTTCTGTTCGTTAAGTTTATCATTATTCTTCTCAATAACATCAATCTTATCTTTCCATTTATCAATTTCGTCATCGAGAAGTTTTGTAACACCTTTAAGTGCAGCATCATAGATAGATTTTTGCTCATCAATCATGTCCTTGACAGCAGAATAGTATTTACTAGCAGAAATTTTACCATTCTTATACATTCTTTCAAGTTCATCAGAAACATACTGTGAATACTGCTGATATGTTATCTTACCTGCTTCGAGAAGAGCTTTCTGATAAGCCATGAATTTGTCAAGATATTCTTCGTTCTGCTTTTCGGCATCGCCACCAGAATTTTTACCACCTGAGCCACCTGAACCACCTGAACCAGATTTGCCAGATTTGCCAGAAGATTTATTATTTTTTAGCTTATTGTTATAGTTATTGGTTACACCCTTGCTAGGAGTATAACTTCGTTGTTTACCACTTGAATCTGTTGGAGTAGTACTGAATTTCTTATAATCTACTTTTTGTGCTGCTATATTAGAAGATAAAACTTTACCAAAACTAGATATAGCAGAGCCAATTGATTTAAGAGAAGAAGAACTTCCCTTAATATCATAAGTTAGATTCGGAATATCACCACCAACAATCTCTTTGCCACCAATTTTAATAGCTGAGAAATGTTCAACTCCATTTACTTTTGGAGCAAAATTTATTGTAGCTTTGAAATTGCCTATCTGATTACCAAGTTCAGCAAATAATGTACTTACAGCATTTGCCATCTGTTCAATAGAAGCGTTAGTATTACCTGCTATTGCTTGTGAAGCTAAAGCTTGATTATCTACACTATTAGTAAGACTATTTGCAATCTCGGAAGTGGTTGTTCCCATAGTACTTGCAATCTGGTCAGCCATATAACCGCCATTTTGAACAATATAAGCTAAATCCTCTGCAATAACCTGTGCATGAGCAGTAAACTCATCTGAACCAGCCGTAATAGCCCCACTTGTAATCTGTTCAAGCGAATAGATACTGTCTTGATACTGATTAATGCCTTCAATAGCTGAAGCTAGGTCACTCTGAGCATTATCAAGAGCTTGATTTGTTCCATCGGATATAGCTTCTCCATTTTCGTTCCATGCTGCTGAATTATTTTGTAAATCATCCGTAAGAGCAGACAACGTTTCAGCCATAGAAGTATATCCATCAAGATATTCCGTAGCTGATATTTCTCCCTTATTATAACTATTAATAAGGTCTGACATGCCAGAAGCCACTTGCTGTGTAGAATCCGTAAAGAATTGTTGTGCAGACGCAGACGGATCCATAAACTCAATAAAATCTGTATTAGCTAATTCATCACGAATCGACTGGAAATAATCATGTGCTGAAATTTTACCATTCTGAAATTGCTGACTGAGATACGAAATACGATCACCAAAATCTGAACCATCAAAGAGAGTAGAGAAGGAAGGGATACTAGACTCTGTATTTTCAGCATTTTCAACTTCTTTAAGAGCATTTGCATAACTATCAGCAGACCATTTTCCATCCTTTAATGAATCGTTCTGTTCGTTAAGTGCATCTACAAATGCTTGGTTATTAACAAGTTTCTGTTGTTCTTCACTAAGAGATTTATAAAATTTGATAGCTTCGCTTTCATTAAATCTTGAATCATTGGATAAAGTTGCTGATGCACCGGCTGTAAGATTATCTGGAACATTATTATTTAACAATTTGCCATTTATCCTATTAATAAAGTCTTGTTCACCTTGCGTCTTCAAATCATATAACTGAACCGCAGCATCAACCAAAGCGTCAATATCATTGTGAAAACTTTGATGGGCAATTTTTCCCAACGTTTCCATTGCATTTTGTTGCTTCGTTGTTGCCGTTTCAGAGTTGAAGTTCTTAATCTCTTCCGCATTATTAAATGCACCAAGAGCCTTTTTCATCTCTTTATCAGTCTTTTTGTCGTACTTGTCATTCGTTGAGCCATCGTCCAGTTCTGGTGTGATTTTAGCTTTGAATTTCCATGTTTCGACAACAGATTGAAGGTCAGGATATAAACTCTCAAAATAATTAGCAACTTCATCATCGCCATTTTCAAGAGCTTTCTGTATAGCTTCTGACATATTCTGAGCGTACTGTTCCGATGCTTTCTTTGCTTCTTCTGAATCAAGACCATTCTCTGTTGCTTGCTTCTGATAGTTCTGATAATCCGACATAGCCTTTTGATATGCACTTGAATAATCAGGATCTTTCAATACTTGTTCATAAAGCACATACGCATCATACATATCTTTATACTTATCAGTAAGCTCTTGCGCATCATTTATCTGGTCTGATAATCTATTGGCATATTTATCTTCGCCTAATTGATTAGCAACCTCTTGAATACTCTGCATTTTCTCATACACTTCTTCAAGAGCACCGTTTAATTCAAAATATGAACCTCTATCAGATATAACTTGTTTAGCCCCCAGACTCTTGATATAATTATCAAGCTCTGAATTGTAACTCATATCAATTTTATCTGAATAAGATTTTTCATTTTTCTTCATCTGCTCAAAGTTTGAGCCTACAAAAGCATTTTGAATTTTACCAACAATACCGCCTGTCTTATTGAAATCGTTAACCATCTTATTATACTGTGTCATATTAAGATTATTAAACGCATCAGCTTGACCTTTTACTGCATTGGTAATATCCTCTATAGCACCTTTTTCATCACCATACTTTTCAATCATTTCATTCTGTATAGTCATTAAGTCTTTACGAGCTTGAATAACGTCTGCATATGGTGTAGAAGAGTCATTTATCTTATCATTAAGCTCTTGGATTCTGTCCTTATAATCAGAAATATCATTCTCTGAATCTTTAAAATCATTACCAAGCGACTGTGCGCTATCAGCAAGTTTATCTGAATATGTAGCAAGTTCTATTACACCAGTAATAAGCTCTGATACTCCAAGCATTATACCCATATTCAGTGCGGTCTTAAAAATATTAAGTCCCACTGCTGCAACTTTTGAAGCTACACCAGTTTTAGTAACAGATGTTTGAATTGCTTTCTGATTTGTGGCAAATGTCTGTGCTGAACCTGTACCATTCTTGATATTTACTGCATACTTTTGAGCTTCAACAGATGCACCTTTCATTGTGGTGGCAAATGTCTCTGTTGATACAGAGCCTTTTTGACATTCTGCTTCATATCTCTGTAAACACTCTATATCAAGTGTTGTTTGCTTAGCTGCTTCTTCCTGTGCTATCTTTCTTGATGTAAATACTGTTACGATTTTCTTACCTGATAATGAAGTCTCACTATCATTCTTTGTTGTCTTAAAAAGACCTATATTCTTTACACTTCCGACAACACTAAGACCTAATAATGCTGTCTTAAATAGTCCTAAGTGCTTTGTGGCAAGCTCAAAACCTTCGGCTATGCCATTGGCAACTTCAAGTACTGTCTTTGCGTTATCTCGTGATAACAGATTTTCAGATATTGCAACACCAGTTTGCTTTAATTTGTTAGCCTTTGCATCAATAGAATCCATAGCAATATCCATCTCGGCTTGTGCATTACCGGCTGAATTTGTCATTGACTGCATACTCTTTTCAGCCGCAGAGAAATTATCTATGATCGAAGCTACGATCTGTCCTTGGCGCTTTCCTGCTAATACTTCAAGCAACTGTGCTTGGTTCTTATCTGAAAGCTGTGAATATATCTGGGAGATTTCTTTCAAGAGGTCATATGTACTCTTAAATGTCTGCTTTGAACTATCTGTAAAAAGCGAAATACCGCCCGGTGTTTTTGCTGTTTTTGTGAGATTTGCAATTGCACCGCTTAATTGCTCTACATCACCAGTGTAGGCTTCTGTCTCTTCGTCATATCCTCGCACACGCATAGAAATTGTCTTGAGGGCATTTCCTACGGAATCGCTATCCCTTGTGATTTCTGTCGCAGCAGTACCAAGGGCTATTGTCTGTTCAAGAGTATTGTTTGCTTCTGCCATCGCACTTGATGACCTTGTAAGGAAGTCCACTATATCACTGTTATCTACAGCTTGAGTATTACCAACAATGTTGATTTTTGACATAATTCCGTCAACAACATCATCCACATTCTCATTACCAATATTAAAAGCCTTCATCACTGACACAAGACCATTAGTTGCGTCATCAAGATTCATGCCAGGAGAAATAGTCTTGAACATAGCAGAATACTTAGCCATCTTTGTAGCAGCATCCTTTGAGCTGTATCCTAAACGTGACCATGCCGATGCTTGCTCAATAATAGCTTTAGTACCTACACCCATTTGCTTTGCAATATTAGGTGCATCTGTATAGAACTCTTTTAACTGTGCATCTGTCATGGTGGTAGTTTTTCTCAAATCAACCAATGCAGTATCAAGTTCATTAACAACTGTTGGTATCTGTCTTATGAGATTAACTGCACCCATAACAACTGTTGTAGCTGATACCCACACCTTAAATGAGTCAATAGCTTGTCTAAGCTGATTTGAAAAACTTGCTCCCAGTTTATTTAAAGCTCGCATTGAATTTTCTGTCTGCTTAAATGAAGTAGCTATATTATTATGCTCAACTTTTGTCATAGCAACATCTAAATCACGAAGCGAAGAAATGTAAATTTCATTCTGTGCTATAACCTCACGAGTCGCAGCAGTATTTTTCTGATTCCACTCTTCTATGTCATTTGCAAGTGTTAATCTCTGATATTCTGTTGCAAGTAAGCTATACTCCGCTTTGGTCTGTTTCAAAGAGTTCTGTGTTTCTTTTAACACACTGTTCACTTTTTCAAACTGATTTACTATCTCATTACCACTTGCACCATTACTCATCATATTCTGCAAAGTAGCATATTCAGTCTTAACTGCTTCCATTTTAGAACTTACTTCATTAGTAGATAGTCCTAATTTTGTAAAGGAGTTTTCAAGATTTGTAATAGAAGTAGTAGTGTTTCCAAACTGCCCCATAGAACTTTCAATAGATTTGAGTTTTTCTGCATACTGTACCGCAGTTTCAAGTACCTTTACATCACCTGTCTGTACAAGTCCTGCTTGCACCTTGCCGTTCCCTTGTATCTTTTCACGTTGCATATTGAACTGCTTTAAAGCACCTTCGGCATCACGCACTGTAAGAGTAAGTTTTTGTATCTTACCGCTTGCTTCTTCAACACCAGTAACCTTTACATCAGACCAACCATTAGCATTAGCGAGTCGGTTTATCTCTACCATCTGTTTTTCAATGGTATTATGAACCTTACTCATATAAGCTATATTATTCGCTTTTAAGTCACTTGTATTAAATACTTGTGTGGAAGCAACATTAGACTGTTCCTTTTTAAGAGTCTTAATCTTTGATGTTACTGCATCAATTGATTCTGCCCACTGTTTATAAGCCTTTGACCAATTTTCAGTACGTCCTTCATTAGCTTCAATATCCTTGACTTTCTGTAATGCTTTTGCGCACTGATTAAGTTCTTTTGATAAATCCTTTGGTGCATTATCAAGTCCTTTTAGGTCTGCACGTAATCCCTTAATAGTTTCTGAACCATTTGCGATTTTAGATACTGCTCGGTCAATAGGACTAAGCTGTTTACTAAAATTCTGTGTAATTTTAGCAGCTTCCGTATTAAGTGAATTAAATGCACTCTTGACTTCATTGACTGTACTTGCCCCTGTTTTCAGTCCTGCAAGTTTTGTTTCAAAATCCTTTAATGGTGTATCAAGACCACTAAGTATTTCAGCATTTGTTGACTTGAATTTAGCAATCTTTGTTGTATAATCAGAGAATGCTTTTTCAATAGCATCTATCTGCTTAATAGCTCCTGAATCATTAAGATGTGAGCTTGTATTCTCAAAATATGTATCAGTAACGTTTCCATTGTTATCTGTTACTTGTCTAAAAGCATAGTTAAGAGACTCTACTTCACCAGTCGCACGTTTTACATTCAGTGTAAAATTTCGCATCATACCATCATTGTCAAAATGTTGAGTTGTGGCAATTACAGCTTTTTCATTTTGCAATAACTGGCTAAGTTGATTTTTTGCGTCTCCAATATCACTTGCTTCTTTTGGCATATTACCAATAACTGATGTATTAGAAGTAACTGCTTGAATTACACTGCCTGTCTGTTGATATGCTTGCTGTTGTTTCTGTTGATTAGCAACGACAGCATTAGTGGCATTATTAGATGCTTGTGCCATCTGATTCTGTAAATTAGTTTGCTCTGTCTTAAGTATTTCAAGCCTTTGAGAGAGCTTTTCCAACATCTCAAGCCATGCGTTTAAATATGTGGTAGTCGCACCAGTGCTTTGAGCTGGCATTAAATTACCATCACCATACATTGCTTCTTTAGCTATTTTAAATTCATTTACAATTGCATTTATCTGGTCGCCAAATGAATCAATACCTTGAAAACTAGGCTTGATATTAAATAACTCACTCCATATCTCATCAAGTTTTGTTGAGCCATTCTCTACTGTTGTAAATGTAACGCCTAAGTTTCTGAATTGATTATTAAGCTCACGTATTGACATTCCAGTGTTTTGTATTGCTTCGGCTTTGTCACCTACAAAGATTTTCTTTCCTTGAAAATAATCAAGTAAGTCCATCTGCTCTTTAAAGCTACTTAAATCTCTTGTAGCTCCAAACTTATTAAGTACATCAGAAAGATTGCTTATCTTCTGTGTAATACCTTCCCATGCACTGTCAGAATTAGTTTTTAATGCTTCACGAGCTAGTTTGTTAATTTCTGCTGTTAGAGATTGTACGTCCTTTGTTACTGACGGATCAATCTTTGCTCTATTGAGATTAAAGTTCTTGAATATATCAGCGTTGTTTAATTTTTGTACTGAAAATGAAGAAAATATATTCTGAATATCTTGTTTGACATGATTAAGATTTGCCTGTAGACTTTGATTAATAGAATTGCCGAGCCGATTACCTATCTGCTGACCTGTTTTCTGTGCAGATTGTGTAGCTCCATTTGTATTGATATTTCCCAAATTAATATTTACTTTGCTAAATGCCGTATTAAACTGAGAAATCATATTGTTGATTGCGGTCTGGTCTACTTTGACATTGTTTAGATTTATCTGAACCGCATTAAGTTGTTGAGTAAGATTTGTAACGACATCTTTACCCAAGGTTGCTTGAACTTCAACTGTTGTAAGTTGCTTTTTCAAGGCTTCTATATCTGAATTTAGTTGCTGTTTAGACTTAGAACTGTCAAGACTTGCAACCAATCCTATTTGAAATTCGCTCATTGTCGTTTCCTTTCTGAAAATAAAAAAAATATCTATGTGATATAGATATTAAGAAGTAGAAAGGTAGGCTATTACACCTACAATTCCAGTTATTTAATTGGTATACCTTGTTTTATTAAATCCTGTTTTAACATTTTAACTGCATTTTTAGCACAATACTTTTCAAACTCATAAAAGTACTTATGCTTAACAGATTCTTCCGTTGTCCATCCTCCATGAGAGCCTTCATTTGCTTCATATATCTGTAAAGCCCCATCCCATGACCATCCAGTTTTTTGTATCGGATAATACATTGCATCAGGATTCATAAATATAATACCGCAAGTCTCTGATAACATCTCTGTCATAGCTGACCTGTAAAACTGCATAGTTCTATGGTATTTCTTCGGATTGAATACATCATAATACTCTGACATAATGTACTGCTGTAATACTTCTAACAACTTATTACATGTATTCTGTACTGCCTTTGAACACGCTTTATTAATCTGTTTTTCAAGTTCTGCATAGCTTGTAATTTTAGCCATTAGCTTTGTCCTTGGCTATCTCTGCAAGTGCTGTAATAAACTTTGTCTGAAGCTCATCAGTCGGAACATCTTTGAGTGTATTATATAAATCTATTACCAGTTTAGTAATTCCCTCCTGCTCCTTGATTATCTTGTCGATAGCTGTATATACTGCTAACTTTACTCTGTGTTCTTTTCTTTTCATTTTTACATATGTAAACATTGTTTATCTCCTTATTTGTTATTTATCTATTCCTATATATGTCTTTACTGTAAATTGTTCCATATCATTTCTAATTCAGATAATAGTATGTACTTACAATCATCATATTTATTAATATTTGTAACTGCTTGATCATACTCTGTTTTAGAGCTGAATACTTTTATAATATCTTCAATTGGCATCTTTCTTAAATAGAGTGTCTTTCAAAATTACACTGAATAAGTGTTTTTAATATTCCTTTCTAAGATTTCAAAATCCTTGTATTGTCTGTAAACGTCTTGCATATCATAATCATAACTGCTTGTACTATTATCAGCACGAAGATAATAAGTTGAGAAATTTATCCCAACTATTCTATAAATTGTATTGTTGTACTTAATTCGATTTCCGATATTTAGCATATTTTTCCTTTGAGATTTTGGATTGAATAATCCGACAGAATTGATTAATGTGTATTAATGATATAGCTTTCAAGTTTCCTAAAAAGATTGTCGTTTAGGTCGATTTTACCTAGCTTAAAACGTGATAATACATCTTTGTCAATACCACAAGTATTAGCAATATAAACCTGCTTCTCACGCTTTGTACGCTCTATTAACTCATTGCGTAATTCTTCCTGTGTCATGCTTTCCCTCCTTATTTTCTAGCTATTTATCTATTTTTGTAGATATAAAAAAATATTATCAGAGCAAAATACTCTGATAACTCTTTTCGTGCAGTTGGAAGGACAGATTACGTTTGAAATAATCTGCCCTAGTCACTGTAATTGTTTTGAACGTACCGACAATAATATTGGCACTCGGTACTATTATCAATATATTGTTGTTTGAGGACAATATACTGACAGATTTTATAATAAAGACTACTAGGAACACTCTACTAGCAACCATTACTATCGGTCGGGTAGGTGGAATACTTCCTACCCAAAATTTATAATAAATACTCAACTCAATTAAAAGAACTTGGCAATTCTGCCAGTGAATACGGAAAAAGTGCATCTGATTATTTAACAGATGTTCAGGAAATGTATCGTGTTGGTTTTGATAATGCATCAGAGATGTCAGCAAATACAAAAAACGATTATCACGGAATAAGTTGAGTGTTATTATCAAGTGTGGAGCTGTTCACTCCACTTTAAAGATTTAAATGATGTTTTCTGCAACGAGTCTTTAGCAAAAAATACATCTCAGTTAAAAGAGAACACTTTTAGAAACATACAGAAATATATTATCAATTAGCTTTTACATACTAAATTGATGTTGGAATGTGTACCAACGACAAATATTTATTTAATTTATCTGCATCAGCATCTATCAAATTGATTTGTCCGTTTTTAAATCTGCTCAAATCAATCTTGCTGATCCCAGTCACATTAGAAATTGCAACTGCCGACAAACCGCTTGATATAATGTCTGACAACATAATTCTAAGGTCATTCTGACTCATATTGCCTCCCTATATCTTTTTTTTATAATAATTTTTGTAAGAGTTATTTCTCTCCCTATTATAAATTGACGATTTTTAAAAGCAGTTGCATTTTAGCCTTATTTTTTATAGCTAAATTTAATATTATTTTTTCATAGTGAAATAGCCAAATTATTTTCCATGTTTCCTATCATATTCTAACTGTGTCTTACACGTTGGATTCTTACAGATTTTCATATTACCTATTTTTATAAATTTTGTATTGCAATATGGACATTTAGCAATCAGTCTATCATTATTATGCTCATAGAATGATATGATAGGATTTCTCTGTGTACTTTCTATTTCATACGCAAACTCGCTCTTATCATCTTTGGGAATATTTACTGTTAGCTCCATATCTTTCCCATGAGCTTTAACAGAAACAACTTTCATATCAGCTAAACGATTGATACCCTTTTTAGCAATACAAACACCATCACCAATCATTCTGTCGATTCCTTTACAAGTTAATGCAGACCTTTTGTTGGCATATATCCATACTTTGCAGGCCTTATTACGTTTTTGTTGAACCATTAAGATAAATAAAAGTTCTCTGTCATTACTACAATTCTTTCTATAAGGAAGATTATCAATCCATTCCAATTCTGACTTATAAATAGATACTGTTGATAGATTTTCTTTATCTTCTATGAGTTTTTCAATAACCTTGTTTCCTACCTCTTTAACTGCTACTTGCTTCTCTTTAGTCCATGATTCATAATGCCCTCTTCTCTCACGCACTTCATTAGGATTCTTTGTATTATGTTCAATATTTTTTACGATAATTGCACCATAGCAGTTCCACAAGATATTTTTGCCACTATCACAATTTTCTCTCTGTAAATACTCAAATTCAGTAAGATACGTTGCTGCACGTTCTCTGTTACCATCAAAGATGCTACTTATCATTTTTTCGCACATATCATAGAAAACATCATACTTGCTTATCTTTTCACGAATAGCATCGGATTTATCTAACTGATTAATCTCATTATTGATTCTAAATGTCAATGACTGTTCTTTTCGCTTCAAATCAAACATAAGATTTTTCAAATCATTATATTCTTCGCTCTTAATATCCACTTTGATTCTGTTATCTAATAACATAGCAACATTGAATTTATCATCTGATTTCCACTTATATTTTTTATTTGCAGTCTCTTTACAAATATAAGCACATATGCGGTCACAATTACTATCGGAGATTTTTTTACAATTATCACGTTTCTTATCTTTAGCATACTGGAAAAAATAAGGTGGCTTTTGATTAATTAACTCATTATATGTTTTCTCATACTCACCAAGAGAAATATTTTGCTGTGTTTTCGGAAAATCAATCGTCAAATTATTGTAGCAACACATCACTTTATTAAATGTATCATCAATCTGTGTATTATTATAGTTTTTGGTCATAGCATTTGATATATCACCAATGTTAGAATTATCCATACTTGCCACAAGTGCCTTATAAATTGCTTCCTTTGTAATCTGTGGTTTATCCGCATCAAATCCTTCATAATACAGTATATTCTTGTCGGTCGGTACACACTCAATTATTGTCTTATTAGGTGTAATCAGTGCATGGTCTCCGTCAACATCAAATTGCAGTATTCTACACAATAAATCGTGACTACTAACAACTAAATCATCACCTACAAACCATTCCTTGCATTGGTTTAATACTTCATCTTTCACAAGTTTTCTAATACCATGCTCCATATAAAGATGTGGGCTTCTAAGACAATCAACTACTTCATATTTGTTATACGGCTCCTCATTATAAAAGCTACAATACACTTGCTCTCTTGGAATAATGCCTTTGGGATTCTCAATACCACAAAACAGCCATTCGCAGAAAGCAAATAAATCAGGACAAATATAAGCATATAATG
>ERZ779796.50-NODE-50-length-15287-cov-3.3318_pt1 | contig 15287 bp, 6 predicted proteins | sample MGYA00511097_ERZ779796 | MGnify/ENA primary metagenome ERZ779796 (study PRJEB29588, sample SAMEA2154930) | human gut metagenome | biome: human gut; feature: human-associated habitat; material: faeces | place: Denmark | collected 2008/2010 ...
TATGCTATCCATACAACTGTCGGACAAACGGAAAGCCTGCTTTGTGGACGACCGGTTGCGAAACCGCTGGAAGTCGTCGCGACCGCAAAAGGAGAAGGTACGGTCGCAATATAGCTTTTACGAATACTTGAGAGAGAAAATATAAACAACTCTGCCCCAATATACCTCCGGCTCAACTGTCTTTTATAGGACACAGACGTACGGCAGTTCCTCCACTACGTGCTTGCCGAATGGTGAGGGTATCACTATAAGTCACTTCGCGCTCTTCTATAAGTATAGCAGCAGGACATGTCTCATAATCGGCCTCAGGAGCATCACGATAAATAGTAGCCAGATATCTTTTATCTGTATCGAGAAAAGACAGACTGATATTAGCCGTTCGTTCCTCATCTCCCGTGATACTGCCTATATACCAGCATCCCTCTCCTTTATCCTAACGGGCAATAGTAACATAACTGCCAATGCATGCTTCCGGCACCACTGTTCTGCTCCAATCTGTAGGACAAGATACTATAAAATTAAAAGGTTCCGGATTAGCCTCGTAATTCTCTATTTCATCCGAAGCCATTTGTAACGGTGAATAGAGCACCACAAACAGCGCCAATTGTTTGGCCAGTGTGGTATGTACACGTGTCTGTGGCATTACATCGTTAACAAACCGAAACGTCACCGGTGTAAAGTCCATCGGGCCTGCCAACCCACGAGTGAAAGGCAATATTACGGTATGAGAGGGAGGATTTCCACCATCTACATCCCAAGCGTCCCATTCTTGTCCACGTACTCCCTCTTGTGTCATCAGATTAGGAAAAGTACGCTGCAAACCTGTAGGAATCACCGGTTCATGATTATCAATACAGATACGGTGACGGGCAGCAGCCTCTATTACCTTGCGATAATGAAGTACACCAAACTGACTGCTATGATATTCTTTCCCATCAAGCAAATCGCCCACATAACCCGTTTTTACTTGATGCACACCATATTTCTCATAGAACTTGAAACCATCTTCCATCTGATTTTCATAATTGGAAACATTACCGCCAGTTTCATGATGTCCTATCAAAGCTACTCCTTTGCTACGCCCATAGTCAGTAATACGTTGTATATCAAAATCGGTATAAGGTTTTGTGAAACTAAACTTCCAAGTAGCCCAGTCTTCATTCCACCCTTCCACCAGTACACCTCCCAGGTTATTGGCAGCAGCAAAATCGATGTGACGCATTGTATTCTCTGTTGTGGCCCCATGATGGGGACCGGCATGCCAGGTGTTATGCTTCATGTGATAAGTCCACCAAATTCCAATATAGCGCATAGGTTGTATCCAGGAAGTATCGGTTATACGACAAGGTTCATTAAGATTTAACATGAGACGGGAAAGAAGCAAATAACCGGCAGATTCAGCCACTATCATTGTACGCCAAGGAGATACACGGGTATCGGTAACACGTACTTTCTCACCTGTACTCCAAGGTGTAAGAGCCGCACGTAATGTAACCGTTTTATTATCTTCAACTTGTTCAACCGGCTTCAAGTTCATGGCAGCATAATCTGTAAGATTTGCTTCATGAATAGCCAAATAAAGGCTATCTGTTGTCTCAATCGTCACCGGAGTGCTTACCCATCCCATCTTACTAAGAGTTTTTTTCTCAAATAAGGCCTCGTAAAAACGAACTCCTTTCACTGGAATACTCCAAGCATCATAATCTGCAGGAAAAACGAATTCAGTCACTTCGTCATCAATAAGAAACTCTTGTAGCTGTTGCTGGCGCGGGAACTCATACCGGAATCCCATCCCATCATCAAAAAGACGAAAAATAATATTCAGTTCCCGCTCCAACGATGTTTCTTCCTTGAGGCATACCCTCAATTCATTATAATGATTTACAATTTCAGCCTCTTCCCCCCATACTGGTTGCCACACATCATTATGCGAATCATGCTTAACCTCTTTTAGAACGAAACCAGTCAAAAGATCTGGCGCATCCTTCAAAACCAATCCCAGACGTGAAGGAAGTAAAATATTCTTCCCCGCATGTCTTAAACAATATCGGGGAGCACCTTCTTCATCAAGTGTAAACTCTAAAGAAAGTTTTCCATTTGGAGAGGTCAACTTGATATGTTCCTGCTGGCATGAAATCATCCATAGGCCTAAACATAAAGCAAGTATAATCTGTAGCGTTTTTTTTAGTTTCATAGTCATTACCGAATTTAATTTTATATATCCAATTCTTATTTTATAAGTCTACTGACAAACAGTCCCTTTCCTTCCTCAGCCGGAATAACACAGAAGTTTACGAAACCACAGACAGACTCCGGTTCAAGCAACGTGGCAACCAAATTTCCTAAAGGTTGTGCCAAAGGTACCAACCAACTACCTATTGGAAGTTCTACATTATCTTCATAGACATCCGTTTCTACATTTACCGGATGAATCCCCTCCCATTCCTTCTCTGCACGATACAGACGGGTTACTTTGTAACGCTCAACTTTTGCTTTTTGTACACGGGTAACTTGCTCAATGTGTACACCCAACGCTCGAAGCTTACATACTGCTTCTGTACAGAGAGCATCGAGCAGATAAGCCTTAGGGCGAGTACGCACCAATTGAGGTGTTACTTGCATGGCATCAAGGGTTGGCAGTTCAGTCTTAAACAGTTCATTGGCCTTATAATCGATAAAAGAGACTACATGACGTACAGTATCCGAAGTGAAAGTAACATATATCGGTTCAGTAGCTTTCAAGGTGCGCTTCCTGGCTTGTTCTATCTTACGTTTAATTGAAGCACGATGTTGCGCAGCAGTAACCAACGTTTGCCGTGCCACCAAGAAACCGCACTCACTACGACGTGCAAAACACTCCGGTCCCAATCCAATACCTCTTATTTCGACAAAAAGCGATACAGCCCCCGTCAATGCTTGAAAAGTAGAACTGGACTGCGGACTTTTGGCACCTTTTACAAGAACAAGGGAACCATCTGCCACACGGGGAGTGAAGTAGAAACCGGAAGTATAACCGGCACTATTTAAAACGACCTCTGCCTCACGACGAAAAAGTTCTTCAGACAGCACACGTAAAGCTAAAGGCGCATTAAGATGTCCGGTAGGTAAAAAAAGTACATCAGCAGCATTTGCTGTCGGCACTCCACGTAATAAGTTAAACTCACGACGTAAAGGTGTATATTCATGAATATCAAGAGCTACGTCCGGATTCCATTGCTGATAGGACTGCTTCAACAGCAAAGTGACAGCATCCTCTAATTTGCTCTGATCGCGATTCAAATCGTAGCCATCGGCTGAACGACGTTGCTGAATGGCATAACCATCAACATTGGCTATAGGAACCAAAGCCACAGCTATATGATTCAGCAATTCACGTCCTTCTTTTTCACAAAGTAAGTAACGGACAAGCATGCATACAGCCTCAGCACCTGCCGGCTCGTTACCATGCAGTGCCGCTTGAATCCATACCCTTACCTTCTTCTTGTCGGGAGTACCCAAATAAAGTACCGGAATGGTACGTCCTTGTTTGGTTACACCAATATTCTCCATATATGCCAAACCCGGAGAACGTACAACCAATTGTTGTAAATAGTCCTTTATCTCATCAACCGATGCCAATCCGCTACCGTAAGGTTTACTTAGAGTAGGTGTCTCACGGTCAAATTTGGGGTTAGGATAGAAACTTGCAGTTACTCCGGCAGGTTGCTTCGACTGATTTCTATTCCATAACACAAGATTAGCTAATACCACTTCTTGTGCTATCCTCTGTAAATAAAGAGCTGTTTCAGACGGTAGACCTGCATAATAATCGCTGCTAAAAGGCTCACCAAAAAAAATTGCATAAAAGACACAAGCCGCCAGATAACTGCCTGCAGGACTAGGATGGCTGCCATCAGAATTATACAACTGCAAACTTGGACACTCTCTACGTACACGTCTCCATGCCTCACCCACAGGAGCACAATAAGCATCAAGGACATCAGCCATCTCCAAATAGCTTTCCGTAAGTTGCTGCTGCATTCCTTCATAAGTATCATTATTACGCCCCCATGTCATATAACAGACACTTTTTCCTTTTGGGGCATAAAGACGGCGTAAACTATCTAACTGCGCCGCAGGATGGAATACATTCTTCTTTACCCATTCCTTTTCACGAGTAGGTGCCTTGCTCTGTTCTTGCATCACCATATAATCCCATCCTCCTTCACGAATCGCCTCTAATGTTTGCGTATTGGCTGCATGCTGTCTCAAGTACCAACCAGGGTTAGCAACCTGGCGCACTGATATTTTTTTTCCACATGAGGATGCTAACGATTGGACTTGCCATGGCAAACGATTAAAAAAAGTATAGCTATTACCTATAAAAAGTACCCGTAAAGAATCTGTCGTCAATAATGGCACAGCTTGTTTCCCCATAGGGACAGCCTCATGCCCGATGCCGCACTCTTCTATCTTGCGCCAATGACATTCCCAACCACGGGATGCAGCCAACTGGTGAATATAAAGCCAGAAACTACGCCCACGCTCCATACGGTTTCGTCCTTGTCGTTCAGCTTCAAGAGTCTTGCGTAGAAAAGACTCACGTATCGTATCTCCCAAAGCCAGCTGTAGTATGATAGGTTTTGACAAGTATTTTTTTATCTGTTCAGATGAAATATAGGGGATACCAGCCGTACCATAAGGATATGTCTGGGCCAAATCTGGAAAAGTATACCAACCGGGAGAACTTATAATAGCTTTTTCCACATAAGGACTATCGTGAAAAAGCATGAAACGCTGTACGAATTGCCCACCAGCAGAATGACCATAAATCATATATCCTTTGCGCATGCTTCCCGTAAATTGACGCACATATTCAAATAGTTTATCAACCAACACTGGTGTAATTTTTTCGGGAGCATTAGCTACTGTATGGGCAGCATTCATCACCCCCACCTCCTGATAGTCTGCCAAAGGATAAGATTTCAAATCAAAGTGAGGTATAAAAAGCATAAAACCCTTTCTCTCCGCTTCTTCTTTCCAACCGTCCAAAAGATAACGATAACCGCGGTCTCCTCCTTCAAAGACAAATACAATAGGCATTTGTTTAATATCCCCCTGGGAAGGTATATAATAATGTACATCTACCGGGCGATCGGCAAAAGGAGGGTATTGACTATAAGTGAAGAAATGTTCACCTCTTGGCCTTTCCAAAGTCTGTTTCGCTATTGCAGATAAACAAATACAGAGGAATCCAATATAAAATATAATCAGCTTCTTCATAATTCGTACCTTCCCTTCTTTACTATTGTACCATCTTGCATTACAAATTTACCACGGGCAATGACATCTGTAAGCTGCAAATCTTCCGCCAAAAAACACAAGTCTGCATCTGCTCCTTGTGCCACAATACCTTTAGCTCGTAATTTCAGATTACGAGCCGGATTGGATGTTATCAATGTAATCGCCTGTTCCAATGGTACCCCCTCCTCATTGACTAATGCAACTACCTCCTTGAAATTTAAATTCAAAGGAGCAGGACGATAAGTTATTTCTCCAGTTTCAGGATTCACTCTGCGTACGCCACCATGGCCATCACTAGAAAAAGTAATGCGATCAAGGGGGACACCAGCTCGCAATGCACGTATCACACAACGATGGGGAGTATCAAACTTTGAGCCACCAGTCGAAAAATCAATCATTCCACCTAATTTACCAAATTCTACAGCCTGCATAAAAAGAGCTTCAGTACGTATCAGATGAGTAGGAGACAGATAAGATATCAGTGTAGGATAGTGACGAGCAATATTGAGTAAGGGCTCAATACCTTCCGGAAGTGCTCCCAAATGAATGTGGAGAATTCCTCCTTTACCAGATGTAAATCCCCCTAAACGTACCTGATGTATAATACGTAATATCTCTTGCTCTGTCGGAAACGGACTACGGTCATCACTCATCGCCAGCTTACAGCCAATAACTTTATCTATGAAGATAAGATCGTCAGCCACACTATTCATCAATGTTTTGGTAGGCAATCCGTAATAACTTGTCAGCATATAAGCCGACAATCCGTCATCGTCAATAGCTTTGGCCTTGGCATAAAGCGTAGTAAGTTCTTTGGCAAATCCATCAGTACCAAGCATACCCAATACAGTAGTAGTACCACATGCCACCAGTTCGCTCATAGTCACCTCGGGGACTAATGAGGCATAACCTTGTTGCCCTCCTCCACCAGTAATATGTACATGCTGATCTATAAATCCCGGAGTAACAATTTTACCTTGCACGTCAATAGTATGGCAAAATGATTCATTCAGTTCAATTGTCTTTGAAATATGCGCAATCTTTTCTCCGCATAGCAAAATGTCTGTTTTACCAAGATAGGCAGGAGCATATAAATTTGCATTCTTTATCAATGTAAACATAGCTGTCGATTAATTTTAGAAAGTGATAAGATGATAAAGTATCAAGAAAACAATTCCTCCTATTAAAGGAAATGTATTACGCCTTGCCAACTCCACTGATGACACACCGGCTACCCCGGCAATGGCAACAATGACTCCGGCAATAGGAGATGCGGCACGTCCCATGCTTGCCGCCAACTGCAAAGGAAGTATCAATGAAAAAACCGGCAAACCAAGCTGAGTGGCTATATCCGGCAATAAAGGACCAAATGAAAAAAAGGCTGCATTGCCACTTCCCATCAGCATGGCAGCTCCAAAAATAATGAGAGTAAAGACTGCGGCAATAGCTAATCCCGAAAGTCCGATATGAGAGGAATAACCCACCAATGAATCAATAAATCCCAAACCAATCAGTCCTTTAGAGAAAACTTCTGAAGCTACAATCAATGTTACAACTGAAGTAAACACATTTCCCATGCCTTTCCAAAAACTTGCAAAAACGTTAAAAGTAGTACGCACACTACGAGTATGAAACAACACAAATACCAATGATAAGAACAGAGAAAAAAGCATAGCAGTAGTGGTACCCAATGTTACAGTAGGCTGAAACAGTCCCACAAAAGGTGAAAAGAAAATGAGAAGAGCCAAAGGTAATACCGGGAGTAGCGCAAAAGCCAATGGAACATCCGGTTTTTCTACTAATGAGGTTGCAGTCACATTTGACACCTGCAATATGCCATCCTGCTGTTTCTTTGCATCTTTTTTATCAAAATAACGGTTATTGAAATAGAAGAGTACCATTACAACCAAGGAAGTAGGAATTACTAAAGGAAGTTGATGAGTGATGAAATATTCCACATTGGATTGTCCTATCAATTCGGCAGCCATAGCAGTATTTGCCGACCCCGGTCCCTGATCAAATAGAGTAGCAGCGGCAATGACTGACAATGCTGTAAGTTGGCTTACTCCCAAACTAATTAAAACAGGATAAACCGAAGCCACAAGCAACAATCCTAATCCGGCAGCTGAAGGAGTAGTAATAAAAAGTAATTGTCCAATAGGAATAACTATAGTAGCCGCCAAATAAGGATAACGTCGAAAAAGACCTAATGGCTTCATGGAAATATAGACCAATGCATTAGTAGCCTTTATGTTATTCATGAAAGCTACATAACCGCCAATTGTCATTATCATAAACCCTGCACGCGCCAAATTAGAAAGAAAAACTTCCTCTATCATCCTTACCAAATCAAACACCACCATTCCCGTAGCTTTACTAGGTACTACCGAATGCACTTGCATGAAAAAAGCAGCTGTAAGCATTAATAAACCGGAAAGCATCAAAAGACCTTGAGGATTGAGCTTACGATAAAGACCTACCGCTGTAATCCCTACCATAAGAAGACTAAAAATGAAAGCCAATTCGGACATGATGTATCAAGATATTAAGTTTTTGTTTTCTTTTGAATATATGAATCTAAATCAGATATAAACACCGATATATACAAAGCCGTTTATATGCGGTATTTATATCTGACTATTATCTATCAATACCCCGGATTATTTTCCAAAGGATTACCAGTATTGGCATCAATGAATGATTGCGGCAGCGGGAAAAGGACAGGAGTTTCATATTCATCCATACCACGTCCTGCAATACCAGCTATCTCATTGAGTTCACGCATGCGACGTTTGAAATAGTTATTGGTATCACGTTCGTCACCACCATTTTCTTGGCAAACACGTACCAATGTATGACGACGTTCTTCCTCCGTAAGCAGTTCACGGCTGCGTTCATCAAGAATGAAATCCATACCACCGATTCTAAGATCATCTTCAGTAATACTTACAGCATTGGAACGATTACGTACTTTATTTATCCATTTAATGGCCTCGCCTACTTGATTACTCTTGTAAAGAGCCTCTGCATAAAGTAAATATGTATCTGCCAAACGTAAATAAACAATGTCCGCATAGTGTCCATCATTAGCTGCATTAGCCAAAATAGGTGGAGTATAATCCCATTTACGAGTAGTAGGCCAATCATATTTTTTAATGGAAGTAGAAGTTAGCATGGCTGCATTAACCGTAGTATCAATAAGTGCAGTACCACCTAAATCAAATACCTTGGTTACATTGCCGGCAGCATCTACATCATTAATACTCCATACGATAGCATTGGCAGATACACGGTCATCTTGTTCTCCCATTCCTTTATAATTGTACAAACGAAGTGCTCCTCTGGAAGGAACTACACGTCCGGCTCCCTTACCACCATTAGCTTGCCAAAAGACTTGTGCAAATGAACCTTCACCACCGTTATTGATATAGTCCGGATTATGCTGGTTTGTCTTTTTACAATCGCCATCATTAGCATAATAGTTCTTATAAGTTGTAGTCATATAGACATTTGCAGTACCATAGGCACTATTCTCCTCTTCTGTGTTAATGAAAGCCAGTAACACCTCCGTATTTCCATCAGCATACATAGGAGTATAAAATACGTCAATAAAAGGACATCCATCATTGGAAGCATTACTACCAAAGCGTTGATTTATAAGGGAATATTCTCCACTTTCCACTAATGGTTTCAGTACTGAAACTGCTTTTTCAGCATTACCTTCTGCCAAATAAAGTTCACCCAAATAGTGACGTGCCACAGCACCAGAGACTTTACTATTATTAGAAGTACGCAAAGGAAGGTTATCGACTGCAAACTGGAAATCTTCTGCCATCACTTCGCGAATACTACTCAAGGAAGCACGGTCCCAATCATCACGATAATTCAATCCTGTAATTTCTTGTGTTGAAAGGGGCACTGCACCAAATGAATAGGTAAGGTGACGGTAAGCCCAAGCACGGAAAAAGCGAGCTTCGGCCAACACCTCATTTTTACGATTTTCAGCATCAGCACCACTTCCCCAGTTAATGCCATCATTGTCAGCTCTTGAGATAACCATATTGGCAGTGTTGATGATACGATATCCCCACTGGAAAATATTATTCCAAATAGCAAGATCAGTGTAAGTTATCTCTTTGGGATTGTAGAGGAACTTCATTTCCGCATGACTATTATTGGCCCATGAATTATCTACCCCTCCACCCCAGGCAGAATGCAGACAGAGCGCAATACTTCCTCCCATTGCATCAGCACGGCGATACTCTGCACGCATAAGACCATAAAGAGGCGTTATCATCGATTTAAATCCATTGTAATCTACAAGTAAATTTTCAGGATAAAGTGCATCACGAGGATCTTCCTTAAGAAACTTATCCTCATTACAGCCGCCCATAGTGAGCAATAATACTGTAAACACTAAGACATTGAAATATGTTATTTTTTTCATATGTGCAATTTCATTTTAGCTTTTTATGATATATTACTCTCATCAAATATCTAACTTTAGTCCAAAAGTGAACGAACGTACTGGAGGAGCAGCCAATTGATCATTGAGAAATTCCGGATCCATACCTGTCCAGCCAGTTATTGTAGCCAAATTCTTAATGTTCATGTAAAGATTGAGCCGTTTGATGAAAGTACGACGCAACCATTGTTGTGGGAAATTATAACCCAATGTAACGTCGGAAATACGTAAGAAATCTGTCTTTTCATAGAAACTGGCTCCCTCTGGATTCACATCACTATTCAAACTATTTTTCGGATAGCTATTCGTAGGATTCTCTGGAGTCCAAAAATCCACCAAAAAGCGGTTCTGGCGATATGAATTATGGCTTGTATCATACAAGGCATTCAGATGGGTTTGTCCTAACTGAGCCGTTAAGAACACACTCAGAGTGAAGTTTTTGTACTCAAAAGTGTTCATCAAACTCATATTTACTTTAGGAATAGCCGACCCTATAATAGTCTTATCAGCCGTTGTAATATCGTTACCATCTACATCAAGGTATTTCACATATCCAGGATACGAATTACGATAGTTAGGATCTTGCTGCCCTGTCGGGTTAGACGGATCAGCAATCTGCCATACACCGATAATTTTATAATCATAGTTCACATTGATAGGTTCACCAATAAACCACTTGGAAGCCACATCATCAACCGGCTTTCCATTAGCATCATACAAACCAACATCTACAATCTCCGAACGATAGTGTGAGAGGTTGAAAGAGGTGCTCCAGCTAAAACTCTTATGTGTAATGTTATTAGAAGTTATCTGGAATTCAAAACCACGATTACGGGTCTGTCCACGATTCTCAGTAATAGAGCCAGTACCATTAATGGTAGGAATAGAACGGGAAAGCAGCAAATCTTTGGTTTTAGACCAATAAATATCAAATGAACTCTGAATACGTCCATTCCAAAGTGCAATATCAAAGCCAGTATTAATAGATGTAGTAGTTTCCCAACCTAAACCGGGCGAAGCTAACTTCGACGGATAGAAACCAAACTGTGCAGTATGATCATCATTCAGATAATTGTAAGTTGAAAGATTAGGTAGTGTACTATAAGCACTGATAGCCTCATTGCCATTTTTACCCCATGACAAGCGATATTTCAGATTGCTAATGGTTTCACTTATAGGCTTGTCTTTAAAAAAAGATTCATTGGAAATATTCCATCCAATAGCGGCTGAAGGAAAAACGCCGAATTTAGAACTTTCACCAAAAGCGGAGTAACCATCACGACGAGCAGTAAGAGTCAACAAGTAACGATCATCATAAGTATAATTCAAACGCCCCATTTGTGAAATATGATTTTCTTTATAATAATTGGAATTACCAGACATTGTGGCAGCTTTAGAAATCTGGTAATAATACATCACATCATTGGGAAAATTCTTACCTTCCATTGTATTCTGTTCATATTCCTTGCTTTGAGCAGAATATAATCCTGTGAAAAATATACGATGTTTGCCAAATTCACGTTGATAAGAAATAATATTCTCCAAAATCCATTCTTCTGAATGCCAGTCATCAGTATTCAATACGCCATTAGCACTAGCTCCTTCGTAGGTATCCAAACCTTGATAATTCTTATAGGAGCTGTTTTGGTAAGTGAAGCCTGTATTCAATTTATAGCTCAGCCCTTTAATAAAGGGAAACTTTACCTCAAGCACATTATTAGTGATAACCTTTGCACGAATATCTTTTGTCTTATTATTAAGAGATCCCAACGGATTAATGCTGAAAGCTGAAGAGGAGTCCTCAGTAGCAGAAAGTGTAAGTGAACCATCCTCGTTATAAGCACGTCCCAACGGAACTTGTTTTATAGCCCGCCAAAAAGAAGCACTGCTACCACTACGATCGTAGCGACCTAACTGTGTAGTAGTAGAAAATTTCAACCAACTATTAAACTCCTGATCAAGATTGAAACGTACATTATAACGCTTGAACTCATTGCCTACCGCAGTTCCTTTCACATCCGTATAGTTCAATGAAATGAAATAGCTGGTTTTGTTAGCTCCACCACGGAAAGAAAGGTTATGCTGTTGTTTTATACCGGTCTGTGTTGCCAACTTCATCCAATCAGTACTCTGACCGGCAGCATACATAGCTAATTCAGTAGGAGTAAAGTTATCTAACCAAGGTTCAGGATTCTCTTCTGTAGGAGGAGTAGTATTGGTAGCCTTGAAAGCTTCAGATTTATACTTATAGAATTCTTTGCCATTCATCATACGAGGTAAATTGATAGGCTGGTCAATAGTAACATAAGTATCGTATGATACCGTCAATCTGTCTTTCTTACCGCGCTTAGAAGTAATAAGGATTACACCGTTAGAACCGCGAGCACCATAAATGGCTGCTGAAGAGGCATCCTTCAATACTTCTATACTCTCTACATCATTGGGATTGATTTCCGACCATGGACCATCAAAAGGTATTCCATCAAGAATAACAAGAGGTTTATTATCGGCCGTAATGGAGTTGTTACCACGAATACGTGTAGTAGTAGACGAACCTTCAGCATTACTACCCGTCACACTAATATTCAATCCTGGAACTGCTCCTTGCAAAGATTGAATCAAATTAGCTTGTGGGCGACTTTCAAGTACATCCGAGTTAACTGAAGCAACCGAACCTGTAAGATCACTTTTGCGCTGTACACCATAACCTACTACTACCACCTCATCCAGTGCCTGGTTATCTTCTTTCAGTACAATCTTTAACGATGATGCGTCTTTCACCTGCAATGTCTTGGATATATACCCAATGAAACTTATCTCCATTACCGCCCCCTTAGTCACTGAAGCGAGTTTAAAGTTTCCTTCTACATCGGTAATGGTGCCCGTACCCGTACCTTGTATCACTACATTGGCACCGATTATCGGTTCTCCTTGTTCATCTGTCACATTTCCGTTAATATTCCATGTCTGTGCATGAAGTGAGCTTGAAAGTGACAGCATCCACATAAGACAGACAAGCAAAATACCACTTGCGTCTCTCGATTTTTGTCTGGTTTTCATAAATTACATTTTTAAGTTAATAGGAACTTGTGTGTAAAAAATCTCGAGAGCAAAATTAGACAATGTAACAACCGATTATATTCACAGGTAGAGGATTTGGTAAATTCACAAAGTTATATATTACTGATTATCTTTCAATTACAGACAGACTCAATAGATTTTCAGTAGTGATTTAAATTAAATCGGTAATCAAAAACATGTATATAGATAATTGCCATTCGATAGTATTAAGCTATTGAATGGCAATTATCTATATACATGTGGGTAAAAAATGAGAGAAACGCTCAGTCTTCAAATTACTTTTTACAAACCTCTTTCACAGCTCGAAGAAATTCCTCCTTACTGAGCGAAGATTTATTTAAAGTTATAGAACGATTATTATATACGGTTTGCAGTGAACAGTGCAAAAATTCTGCAATCTTCTCACTATCCGTTACCCCCATTCGTATCAAAGCATGAATACGAAGTTCTGTATTAAGCCGCCCAGACTTCACTTCAATATGTTCTTCGGGACGTAGCAAACTATTGAAGTGCTCTACAAAATCAGGGTATAAATGTAGAATAATGGAATCAAATTTCTCATAAAAATCCTTCATTTCATCGCTCATGGTAGAAGTAGAACTAATCATCTTCTTTAAATCTTCAAGTTGCCCAGCCTTTAATTTACGGTTTAACTTTTTACGATACTCCTCCATACGGCAAATATAGGATGAACAAAGTTTGAATACCTGACCAATATACTCCTCCTTAATATAATTTGTGTCACGTAGAACCAAATTGAGCTTTTGCAGTTCACTATTAAGACTCTTCAATCTACCATTGGCCACATGTAGCTCAACCAAAGCTTTCCTACGTCTTCTTGTTTGCCTTCTCAAAAAGAAAAGAGCTATCAGCAATACAATAGTGAGAAAACTAATAAATAAAAGGAATAGCTTTAGCTGCTTCTGTTGCATATGATCACGTTCAATGTAGCTTTGATGTATCCTTCTCTGCAACTTCTGCTGATGAAGCAGTCGTACACGGCTCTTAAAAGTTATACCGATATCAGAACAATAAGTACTATAACGATAGGCTCGGTCCAACTGACCTTGTTCATATAAATAGGAAGCCAATGCATACAACGAACCAATATCACGATTCACAGCATATACATCAGCAATACCTGAGAGAATCATATTTTCCAGCCACTTGGTATGGTTGTGTTCTTTTTCATAAAGTAGAGCCAAGTTATAAGCTAAAATAGAATAATTACGACTATTAGGTAGAAGACGTTGTTTTTCCTTTTCCAACTCATCCCTAATGGCAATACGTTGTGCACCGGGAACATCTTGATATTTCCACACACGGCTATAAAGGTAGCGTGGCTCGTCAGGAGTGGCCGTCTGCAATACTGAATCTGAATATAACGCATAAAGTTGACCATAATGCTCATGTAATGCATCATCACCTAATGAATAGAGTTGCAACCGCGAGCAGAGAGTACGCATCTGACCATAATAACGCGAACGTAAGTAGCGAGGCATACTGGAAGAACAGAGTGAATGCATTACTTCAGAGGCTTGACTAAGCAAGCCATTAGCCGTATAAACAAAACCAATACCTAATAAAGATTCAATCTCACGATTCTTATCATGATATTGTCGTGCTAAATCAAGGCTTTGTGTAGTATACTTCATAGCCGAATCTGCATCATACACGCGATATTCTTGATAAATAGCCTGATTAAGTTCATACTGTTTCTCAAATGCCTTAGATTGTCTTAGTGAATGCTTCAACGCCTCTATTCGCTCCTCTTTCTGCAAAATAAGTTTATCAGAATTATCTATCAGACTATCTAATTGAGTAAACAATGCCTCATTTGCCTTAGCAGCACTATCTGAGATATGCTGCTTGCATCCAGCACAAAAAAACAAATATAGTAAGAAGAATAGGTTTAAACAAAAATGGTTTTTCATATTTCTATACTCGTTGGTAGAATTCATTTATTTAATAAATGAATTAAAAAAGTTACATACATCTTTGATTTTTAATATCAAAGTTCTAATTACAATCAATTCTACACACAACTTGTATGCAATATTCGCAAGAATTCTCGACATCTGCAAACAATTAACTAGTAATTTGGCTGCTTAACATAGAAATAACCAAATACGAAACACAAAAGCATCCACTCTTCTATTATACTTATATTGTTACTCTTAAATGCTTAACATTAATGATTATTGGGAGAATAAGAGCAATCGCTCTTAGCACAATACCATTCTATTCCAAAACATTTGTAACATTTCTGTAACATGTATGACATTTCCCTGCAACACCAAACTCTTTCCTTTGCAGCCGGAAATAAAATACATGTCTATGGAAACAATTTATCTGGGTATCGTCATCTTTCTGTTCGTACTCGCGATTTTCGACCTCGTGGTAGGTGTCAGTAATGATGCGGTCAATTTTCTTCAGTCGTCTGTCGGAGCAAAGGCAG
>ERZ779796.67-NODE-67-length-13563-cov-2.42145_pt1 | contig 13563 bp, 9 predicted proteins | sample MGYA00511097_ERZ779796 | MGnify/ENA primary metagenome ERZ779796 (study PRJEB29588, sample SAMEA2154930) | human gut metagenome | biome: human gut; feature: human-associated habitat; material: faeces | place: Denmark | collected 2008/2010 ...
AATATGGTTATGCTAAACGTTATCATAAAGGTCTTGAGCTTGGTAAGATAGAGGCTCTTCCAAAAGATAAGGCTTTTGATTTGGTACAGGACGTAGGTACTAATGGACTTAAAGCTGATGAAGTACCGATTATTGCACAAAAAGGTGAAGCTGTTCTTACTAAGGAACAGATTGAAAATCTTGCTAAGACATTACATTTAGTTCAGAATGAAATTATGGAGAAAATGAGTAAAATTAGTCTAGGTGATCTACCAATGAATGCACCTAAGATGAATTTTGATGCTAACAAGGTTGGTCAGAATGTTACTAGGAATAACTTTGCTCCAAGCGTAACACTTAATCTGAATTGCCCTAATGTAAGCAGTGTAAGTGATGCAAAGGCTATTACAAATGTAGTTGATAAACAGCTTAATAAGTTTGTTAATGATTTTTATCAAGCTTCATTACATTATATAAACAGAAAATGATAAATATTTAAGAGAGTGGTAGTAGATATCTACTACTCTCTTTTATTTGTTAGAAAGGAAGGAAATGGATACTCAAAATTTATTTGTCAAAGGACTCGAAAACATATTTCAAAATAGCAATAATAATGTAAATGACAAAACATATGTGGGTGTCATTATAGACATAATTGATACAAAAAAATATATTATTCGATATAATGATGCAGACAGACCATTTACCACAAAATACAACGATTCACTGAAAGTAGGTGATACGGTTCATGTTATGTTACCTTTGGGAAGTGAAGCAAATAAATTTTTGTTGGAAGATATTAGGAAATATTAATACTAATCTTCCATTATAATAGATAAGGACTTAGCTTTGCTAGGTTCTTTTTTCATATAGAAGTTTTAAAAAGGAGGAATAAAAAGAAATGGCTAAGTCCTTAAAAGACTCTATGAAAGAATTAGAGGAAATGAATAATGCAAAAATAATGTCCGATGATATAACTGCATATTCATTAGAAGCAGCTTCTTTTTCATCGCCAGTTGTGGATAATGAAACCACAGTATCAACCTATACTAATACTACTCTTCCGTATAGTGAAAAATATCTCATTTATAATGAATATGTAGACGAAAAAATAAGCACAATTGATGAGAATAAAAACATCGAACTTGATGAGTCGCAGGTGAATTTAACACAGGAAGAAAATTCTCAATATGTTAGATTCAAAATGTTCAGACGCTATGACGGTGTTGACCAGTTAAATATGACACTTTTGATGCACGCTGTAACACCTGATAAAAACGATGTATATATTAGCCCTGTAAATGTCCAGTACGATGACAATTATCTCTATTTTGGTGTTATTTTGCCCAAAAGTGTTTGCGCTGTAAAAGGTACTGTACAGTTTGAAATACAAGCTGTTGGTGTGAATGAAAAGGGAGATGCATATACATTAAAAACAAGAAAAGCCGAATTTAATGTAGAAGAATCCTTATCAGGTAATGGAACAGTAGAACCAGATGAAGACACTGGATGGATCACGACCTTTTTACAGCAGGTAACTGAAAAGGTTGGAGAAGCACAAACCGCTGCAAACGAAGCAAAAGCTTCCGCTAATTCCGCTGAAAGCTCTGCTACTACGGCTCAGAAAACAGTAAACACGGCAAAGACAGAATTGACAAATACTGTTAATTCTACAATCAAAACCGCTCTCACAAATTACTATAATAAAAAGGAAATTGACGACCAATTTGCAAATATTGATCTGTCTGATGTATACAATAAAATCAATAGTATTGATTAAATTGCGAACGCACACTCGTGATTTTAGTCATGAGTAAGTGAGCGTTTACAAAATAGTCAGCGTATAGGGAAACCTGTGCGTAGTGGTGTGAAATAGTCCACACCCAACAAAGCAAACGAATATGCTGGAACAAGGCAAGCTTGACAACTTGTCGCCATAAAGCTAACTGAACTACAACATAAAGATGAAATAAGCTTAAGTGTGAATGTGGCGAAAGCAGAAAGAATTAGTTAGATGGCATAAGGTTAAATCCTAAGTGCTGAATAAAAATTGGAGATCAGCAGGGAATGAACGAATAGTTCTGCCCTCAACGACTATCACTCGTGAGGTGAGTAGGTACAAGCGTACCGAAGTGTTTGCGCCTAAGTCACAGGAATGTGATATGGATAAGATATAGTCTGTGCTTGTATGAAAGTACAAGATACCTACTGCTAAACAATAAGGCAGACAAGGATGCATAGGAGTAGCGAACCTATGTGAACGACAACCTCTAAAACGATTAAAGAATCCTACGATTCTTATATATTATTTAAATAATCACAACTTTCTAATTCAAAACAGAGAATAAGTAATTAGAAAGGAAGTGATATTATGGCAGAAAAGGCTTATAAATATCGAGTATATCCAAATAAAAAGCAAAAAGAACTTAAACAGAAAACTTTTGGATGTACGAGATTCGTGTATAACTATTATCTTAGTAAGCGGAAAGAAATGTATGAGAACAATAAAATTACGTTTACATATAATATGTGTTCTAAAGATTTAACACAATTAAAGAAAAAATTTGAATGGCTTAAAGAACCAGATAAAGATTCTTTGCAGAAGTGTTTAAAAGATTTAGATATGGCATATCAGAAATTCTTTAAGGAACATCTTGGTTATCCAAATTTTCAAAAGAATAGGTATCAGTCTTATAGAACAAGTTACACAAAAACAACTGCTGGTGGAAATATAATGTTTTTAGATAAACATATAAAACTTCCAAAATTGGGATTAGTTAAAACTAGAGACAAACAAATTCCACAAGGAAGAATATTAAATGCCACAATATCACAAGAACCAAATGGACACTACTACTGCTCTCTATGTTGCACAGATATAGAATTTGAGCAGTTGCCAAAAACTAATCAGAATATAGGATTGGATTTAGGTTTGGTTGATTTTGCAGTTCTATCTGATGGAACAAAAATCGAGAATCCAAGATTTTATGAAAAGTCAGAACAGAAACTTGCCAAATTACAACGTGAACTTTCAAGAAAAACAATTGGTAGCAATCGTTGGAATAAAGCAAGAATTAAAGTTGCAAATTTACAAAAATATATTTCTAATCAAAGAAATGATTTCCTACAAAAACTCACAACAAAAATTGTAAAATCTTATGATGTAATTGCTATTGAGGATTTAGACGTTAAATCTATGAAAGAGACAGATGTTACTATTCGTAATAAAAAAGTTGGTGATGTTTCTTGGTCTGAGTTTCGTAGAATGTTGACATATAAGACTCAATGGTATGGAAAGAAATTATCTGTAATCGACAGATATTATCCTTCGTCACAAACATGTCATTATTGCGGTCATAGAGATGGTAAGAAATCAGAAGATATTAGATTTTGGATTTGTCCTAAATGTAATTCGGAATTAGATAGAGATATAAACGCAGCTATCAATATTCTAAATGAAGGATTAAGAATTATAAATGTTTAAGTAATATATAAGAACCGTAGGAACTACGGGGATAGCTCGGTGATACTTAACTCAATAGGTTATTGACCGAGAACCCTACGACTTTAGTCGTGGGAGGTTCAGGGGTTGGCAAAATTTAATGTAACGTATACGTCAGACACTTATACTCTCTCATTTTACAATGGTGACAAGAAGATTAAGGATGTTGTATTGAATTCAGATCCGTCCGCTACGTGGGTTACTGCTTATGGTAAAGTTGTTGATAAAAAAATAACAGATGCAATAACTCCTGTTTCTAAATCATTAAATGATTATAAAACAAAAACAGATGCGGATTTGAGTGCAATACATAAAAATATAGACAATCTCCCTGATACGTTAAAAACAAAATACTATGATAAAGAGGCAATGAATGACTTATTAGGTAAAAAAGCATCTAATTCGGATGTAGAGTCATTAACAACAAAAGTTGGGGCTGTTGAACAGGTTGTAAATTCAAATAAAACAAGCATTTCTACTATGGGGAATAAGATTGCTTCTCTTGAAGATGCTATTGGAAAAATTGATGTCGAGCCAGGAAAAACTTATGAAGCAACTTATGATACAGAATCTGGGAATTACACCTTATGGGAAATTACAAATGAAGGTGAAACTAATGAAGAACGAACTATTAAGAGCCAGTTTAAGATTGTTGGCGGCAGCGGAGGTGGATCAACATCTACAACTTTAAAGATTGAATATGTTACAAAGTCTCCTGTTATCGTTACAACAAATGATAAGGCAATTATCAAGTATAACTTCTCTGGTCAGGATTCTTCTGGTGATATCGTTTCAGAAGGAAATTATACATGGAAAATCGGCAACAAAGTCATTGCTACTGGTATTGCAATCAGCGGAGAAAATAGCTTTGATTGTACAGATTATATCAGTCTTGGTTCTCAGAAACTTGTACTTACAATTTCTGATGATGCAGGAAGTGTTGTTGTAAAATCATGGACTGTACAGAAGGTAGATATTCATATTGAGTCAACCTTCAATGATACTCTCAAGTATCCGATGGGCGAAGTCTCATTTGATTACACACCATACGGTGCTATTTCAAAGGATATTCATTTCAAGATTGACGGAAATGAATTATACAAAGTAACTACTACTGCCACTGGTATTCCGATGGCATACAATATCAAGCCACAGACTCATGGAGCACACCTTGTTGAAGTTTATATCACAGCAGAAATCAACGGATTAACAGTTGAATCAAATCATATTTATAAGGATGTTATCTGGTTTAATCCAGATTCTAACGTTCCTGTAATCGGATGTATTGCGAACAATCTTACTGTAAAACAGTATGATACAGAGAATATTACTTACACTGTATATGATCCTAAAACAGAAACCCCTACTGTTACTCTTGCTGTGGATGGTGCAATCATTTCAACGCTAAATTTAGATTCTAATACGAATATTTGGCAGTATAAACCAACAGATATTGGTTCACATGTATTAACAATCACTTGTGGTGACACTGTGAAAACAATTAACGTAACTGTTGAAAAATTAGATATTGATGTAGAACCTGTTACAGCTGGACTTCAATTTGATTTTAATCCTGTTGGAAGATCAAATAATGATGCAAACAGATTCTGGTCTGACGCAGATCATCCAGAAGTTAAAATGACTGTTTCATCAAACTTCGACTGGTCAAATGGTGGATACCAGATTGATGAAAATGGAGACCAGTATTTCGGTATAAAGGCAGGTACTACTGCCACAATCTCATACAATTTGTTTGCTGATGATGCACGTCAGAATGGTAAAGAATTTAAGTTCATCTTTATGACTAAAAATGTTGCAAATGCAAGTGCCACATTTTTATCTTGTGAATCTGATAACATTGGTTTACAGATGAACGTACACGAAGCATATATCAAGTCAAGTGTGAAATCGCTGTATGTTCCATATAGTGAGGAAGATATTATCGAGTGGGAGTTCGACATTGATAATAGTGATATCACACCTATTGTCATGTCTTACGAGGATGGTACTCCGTGTAGACCAATGAGTTATACAAAAGATTATTCATTTACACAGGAGACTCCTGTTCCAATTACTATTGGTTCAGAAGATTGTGATGTTCGAATCTACAGAATGAAAGCATATAATAAGAGTCTTGATTCTAAAGCAATTCTAAACAACTTCATTGCAGATGCAAGAACTGCTACAGAGATGATTGACAGATACAAGCGAAATCAGATTTATGATGAGGATGGTAATTTAACACCTGAATCTGTTGCAAAAGCTTGTCCAGATATGAGAGTTATCATGATTGAAGCACCACATTTTACAAATAATAAAAAGGATTTTGTGAAAAATACTACTGTTAAATGTTTATATAAGAACGGTGATCCAACATTAGACAACTGGACATTTGAAAATGCATACCACTCAGGACAGGGAACGACCTCAAACGAGTATGGTGCGTCCGGTAGAAATATAGATATTATTTGTTGCTTTGATGGAAAGAATCAGGTAACAAGTAAGATTCCATTAGATACAGATTATAAAACAATATTGACACTCGGAGATGGAACTAAGACCGAAGATGGAACTGGTAGAGTTTCTTTAACAAGAAATTCTATTCCAAACGGCTGGTTCAACATAAAAGTAAATATAGCTTCCTCTGAAATGGTTAATAATGCTTATTTACAAGCTAGATACAACACATATCTTCCATACAAGTCACCTGCTCAGAAAAGAGATCCTAGAATAAAGAACGACATGGAATTTGTAAACTGTGTTGTATTTATTAAGGAAAGTGATCCTGATGTTAGTACACATAGAGAGTTCCAAGATACAGAATGGCACTACTATGCACTTGGTAATATAGGTGACTCCAAGAAAACAGATTTGACAAGAGCCTACGATCCAGACGATATGAATGAGTTCTGCATTGAAATTAGTGATAATACTCTTGCAAACTCTACATTTCAAACTGGCGTTACAAACTCGGATGGAACAATGAAATATCCTATCTCAAAAGAAGAATGGAAATCTGGAAATGAAGCATATGATGCTTTGTATAACGATTGGGAGGGAACGTATGAGTTCAGATATGATTGTTGTGGAGATTCTAAAGATGGAGATCCAATATCAACAGATGAAGCGAAAACTGAAATTAGAACAAAAAATAAGCAAATTTGGAGAGATTTCTATGAGTTTGTAATCACATCATCTGATAAAGATTTTGTAGACAAACTTAAAGATTGGTTTATTGTAGATTCTGCATTGTATTTCTATCTTTTTACATTAAGATATACGATGATCGACAATCGTGCAAAAAATGTATTTCTGCATTGGGCAAAATATTATATTACTACAGAAGAAGCAAGTACGTTAGGAGATAAAGTACAATATTATACTATTGACGATGAAGCTGCTAAGATTAATAAAGGATACCGTTTCGACTTCTGGGATTATGATAACGATTCAGCAATCGGAATAAATAACAGCGGTGAACTTACAATGACATATGGAAAAGAAGATACTGATTATCGTACAGATGGTGACAAATCTTCTGGATACATATTCAATGCAGCTGATTCAGTATTTTTCTGCCGTATTCGTGATTTGATGCAATCACAACTTCGTTCTATGTATAATACTTGCGAATCAAAAAACTGTTGGAGTGCAACATCTTTAATTAATCAGTTTGATGAAAAACAGAATGAATGGTGTGAAGCTTTATGGCGTGAAGATTATGTTCGAAAATATCTTCGTACCTATCAAAATGGTAATACACGATTCCTCGAACAAATGATGAATGGTAAAAAGAAATATCAGCGTAGACAGTTCGAACGTGACCAGGAAATGTACATGGCAACAAAATTTATCGGTACTACTGCCACCTCTGACCAGATTATGTTCAGATGCAACACACCTGTTGATGCAATAGTCAAGCCTGATTATACACTTCATCTTACACCGTTCTCTGATATGTATTTATCTGTAATGTTCGGTAATTCATCCCCAACACAGATTAGAGCAAAAGCTGGACAACAGTATGATATACCATGCCCTTACAATCAAATGGATGATACAGCTGTACTCGTTTATGGTGCATCTAGGATTCAGTCAATGGGTGATGTATCTACTTGTTATATCCACGATAATGATTTTTCAAAAGCAACAAGACTCAAAAAGTTAATTATCGGTAATGAAACTGAAGGATATTCAAACAACTTCCTTACTAATTTAGTAATTGGGAATAATAAATTATTAGAATTATTAGATGTAAGAAATACACCAAATCTTGTAACGAGCTTAGATTTATCAAAATGCGGAAGTCTTAAAAAACTTTATGCAAGCGGTTCTGGTCTAACAGGTGTTACATTCGCAAATGGTGGAAAGATTGATACTGCCATTTTACCAGAAACACTTACATCTATTATTATGAGGAATTTAAAATATCTTACAAATTTACAGATTCCTGCATATAATAAGTTCACGAGTATGGTAATTGAATACTGTGATACTGTTGATTCTGCTAGTATGATTGAAAAAGCAACAAAACTGAATCGTATCAGATTACTTGGTATCAAATGGAATCTTGACACGGCAGATTTGTTGGCTAAGTTATATAAACTTGGTGGTATTGACAAGAATGGTTATAATGCTGATCAATCAGTTGTAACTGGTTCTGTACATACACCAGTTATGAAGGAGAAGCTGCTTGCACAATACAATGAAACTTGGTCTGACTTGGATATTACCTACAATACATTGATTCAGCAGTTTACTGTAACATTCATAAATGATAATGGAGATGTATTAGATACTCAGTATGTTGATAAAGGTGAAAAGCCAATTAATCCAATAACAAGAGCAGATAATCCAATTCCAGTTCCAACAAAGGAAAGTACTATTAGTACAGATTTTACATTTAATGGATGGGATACAAACTTTGTTGCAGTCTTTGGTAATCAAACTTATAAGGCAACTTATTCCGAAAAAGTAAGACAATATACTGTAAAGTATATGTCAATGTCTACAGTTATTGAAACACATACAGCGGATTATGATAGCTATGTTGCTCCACCAGAAGAAATCCCAACTTATACTGCTGAGGAATCAGCTTATAAGTATTATTTGTTTAAAGGCTGGGATAAATCTGGACGTGTAGATGGAGATAAGGAAATCCATGCTGTATATGACGTGTTTGAATATACACAAGATTATTTTAAAGATAAAGCTCTCTCTGAACTTAAACCAGTGGAAATTTATGCCCTCACAAAACTTGGTCTGCAAAGTTCGATGATAACACTTAAGGATCAAATCGTATTATCTCTTGGTTCTGATTGTAAATATACTGATATTGAACAGAATGAACTTATCTCCGAAAAAACTGTATTTAGTGGAACAAATTACATTGATACAGGAGTAAAGCTATTTGATAAAGATAGAAGTTTTGTATTTGCTATTGACTATAGACTTGATAATAAATCAGCCTCTCCATCTGTTCTGGCTCAGTGTTTTAAATCTGATGGTTCTAGTGGATTTAAGCTTTGGACAAATATTGGCGCAAAATTAGCATGGGGTACATCATCGACCAATGTTGCCATAGGTACAAGGAATATCATTGTCATCAGACATATAAAGGGGGAAACTGGATTACATGTATATAACGGTAATTTGACTGCAAATGCTCCGAGCTATGTAGAACTTTCCAGAAATAGAGAGACTGTTGTTGATTCTACTCTCGTATTTGGTTGCAGTAAGGCTGATGATGGTATGTATGAAAATTATGCAATAGGAGAAATCTATTGGGCAAAAGTGTGGTTTAGTGATCTTGGTGAAAAGACATGTATGGAACTTGCATCATGGACACATGATACCTTATCTGCAAGTATGTATGGATTCAATAGATATTACTTGTCAGATGGATCTGGTAAAAGAACGTCTATGTCTTTTATTGCTGATAACGTATTATCTCAAACAAGAATGCTTGGGGCAGGATCATCCAATTCAGGTGGATATGCAAATATGACAATTAGATCTTGGCTTAATACACGTCTGTATAATGCATTATCTGTTGAATGGAAACAGCTAATTAAACTGGCTAAAATAGCATCTTCTGTAGGAAATCAGTCAACAGAAGTAACAACCTCTGATAACTATTTCTATCTTCCGTCAGTATATGAACTGAGTCCTGAAGGTGATATGGAACAAGAACCATATACAAACGAGGGTACACATATTGAGTTCTTTACAAATGCTTCAAGTAGAATCAGAAAAAATTCCGATGGCAAAGCACAGTCATATTGGACACGTTCACAAATTGTTTTTTAAAATGGTGCATTATCTGGATATGATTATCCTTATACTGCTTACGGAATTGTAGTGGAATTTTCATTTTAAATAATTAAGGGTAGGATACTCTCCTACCCTTTTTATCATGGAGGAAAACATGTTTTACAAAGTAATAAAAGACGGAAAAATAATTGACCTCCTAAACCATCCTATATGGATTAAATATCAAGCAAAGCATGATGTTATGCTTACATGTCCAATAAATGAAGCCGAAGGAGTTATGTCTTCTGACGGTGAATATTTTTGGCATGTTGATGTTTTTCCGTCTATAAAAAAACAAGATGTTGATACAGTGTCATTGGTTGAGATTGATGTGTATGAATACAACAAATTAAGAGTTTTAAATATGAAAACACCTCAAGAAATCATTGATGCTTATCCTCTTGATTTAATAACGGGAGGAGTTTTATGACAACTGAATTTGTAGAGAGTTTACAAAGGCTATTTTCCAGTGGGAAGATAGCTCTTTTTAAATTAGATGAATTAAAAAATAAAGGCGTGATTTCTCAGAAAGACTACGAGTATATTACAGCCAAAGAGAAAGTAGGTGAACAGTAATGTATACGATTCTTGTTAAAGATACAAACGAGCTTATAGTGTCTGTCAAAGAAAGAATTGTTCAGAGAAATAAATTAGTAGATTCATTACACTTCCTTGCTAGTCAGACATATAAAGGTGAAGATATGTCTTCTTATAGTGTTTTACTTGAGTATAAATTACCTGTAAGTAAAGCATATAAAACTGCAATGTTAGAACTGACAGACGAATTATATAAGGACATGCTTGAATATAAACTTCCATTCGATACAGAGTTCACAAAAGAGCCTGGTGATGTAGAAGTACAGCTTACATTTTTTAAAAATGAAATGGGTGAAGATGGTGTTATTACGCAACGTGTAAGACACACAACATCAACATATATCCATATTGTTCCGCTTACAGCATGGAGCGATTTAATTCCAGATGATGCGTTAAGTGCTATTGATCAAAGATTGCTGAAGGCTGACGCACAAGCAAAACAGTTGGCAGATTTGATTCAGGCAGTTGACGATAATCATATTGACAATCTTATTTATAAGGATGGCTATTTACAACTGTCAAAAGGTGGTGTCGCTATTGGGGATAAAGTTTATATCCCAGATGGTGATGATTCATCAGGTCAGGGTAAGACCATTAAGGTTGTCGAATTCTAATTTAATGAAAGGAGGCAAAAAAGTATGGCTGACATGAAGTTCGGTTACGGTAATGCGAATAACATTGATACTGCTGTTGAAAGTGGTACATTAGACGAACGTGACCTTGTACTGACCAAAGATACTTCCGAGCTGATTTATATCAAAGATGATAAAACTCAGCAGAAAATCAGACCAAGGGTTCGTACATTTACGAGCACAGAAGATGCAATTACTGAATTAAATAAAAGTTCTGACACTTATGCAGGACAACCTATTTCAATCAAAAATTCTGCTGATGGTAAGTATTACCCTTACACAGTACAGCAGGGTGCATCTTCATTCGTTATAGAACCTGTAATTTCAAATACAGGTTCTGGATTCACTTGGACTGAATTTTAAAAACTGAATAATGAAAAAACAAAATTAAAGGAGATTTTATCTATGAATAACATTGTAAATTTTAAATTTGGTACACTTGCAAATTATCAGGCATTACAGGCAAAAGATAATGATACTTTGTATTTTGCCGATGGACAGATTTTTAAAGGCGATAAAGTATATAGCCAGAAGTTCGAGAAAGTTACTTCTTTACCTGCTGCTCCGTCTCAGGGTGTTGTATATGTGCTTCCTGATTTTTCTGCAAAATTATACACAGGAGTAGATTATGTAGATATTGCTGTTGGTACAGTTGGCGAGATTGGGGATGACACGGCTAATGATGCAAAAGTAGCTACTCAGGCAGCTATCAAAGCATATCTTGCAAAGAAGTTGGAAGGTATGGGGTCAACTGACCAGTTACAGACAAAAATTGATAAGGCTAAAGATGAGGCTATTAAGTCTGCAACGGAGACAGCTGCAACAGATGCAACTAATAAGGTAAACGAAGCAAAGACCGAATTACAGAAGCAGATTGATGCAAAAGTTGCTTCTGTATTTAAGTTTAAAGGTTCTCTTGATAACAAAGCTGCTTTAGATGCTATCAAAGGTATGATTGTCGGTGATGTTTATCATACTTCTGATGACGGCAAAGAGTACGTTTACACTGGCGAGGAATGGGAGCTGTTAGGCTTTACAATTGATTTATCTGCGTATGAAACAACAGAATCTGTTACAAAGGCAATCAATGACAAGTTTAATGAACTTACAAAGTCTCTTGAGAATTACTACAACAAAGATCAGATTGATGGAAAAGTTACTGAATTAACAGGAGCTATTGCAACAGCAAAGCAGGAGGCAATTACAGCGGCAGCTACCGATGCTCAGTCAAAAGCAGACAAAGCATTATCCGATGCGAAGGCTTATGCCGATGGTTTAAACGGAGCAATGGATACAAGAGTAAAAGTTGTAGAAGGTGCTGTTACTTGGGCTGAAATTGCCTAAGTTATCCGTATCGGCTAATGGGATATCTAGGAGGTTATAATGGCATTTTTATCTTTAACAGAGGTATCTGAATCCAAACTAAAAGATGTCCCCATTACAGATGGTCAATTAATTTTCTGTAGAGATACGGGGAACTTTTATAAGGATTCAGCGACTTCGCGAAATCCTATATCTTCAGATTTTTTGGTGGTAAATGATCTTCCTCTCGCGCCTTTAGCAAATAAATTGTATTTGTTATTGCCAAATACTCTTTGTTTTTATAATAACGGAGTATGGGAAGAACTAAATGAATCACCAGTTATAACGAAGGCTACGAAATATGCATTTCCGAATATTGGTAGTGCATCAAAAATTTATGTTGCTACGGCAGAGAATAAAACTTATCGTTGGAGCGATGACGATTTGAAATATTACTGCATAGGTAGTGACTACAATGATATCAATATTATAAATGGAGGAGGGGCTACATAGCTTCTCCTCCTTATTTAATTAAAGGAGAATACTAACATGGCAAACAATGTTTTAAATACAAGGATTGTCCTTTGTAATGATACAAGTGTTACATGGGCTTCATCTGATAAGGTGTTGCTTAAAGGTGAAATGGCAATTGAATTTCCTGAATCTGGTGCGCCAAAATTTAAGTTTGGTGATGGGACAAACACCTTTGCTAATTTACCATATTCAGCAATGACACCTGACGAAGTATCAGCTGCTATCAAAGCTGCTGTTGATACAGCTAGTCATACACATAGCAACAAAGCTATTTTGGACGCTATTACTGCATCATTTACAACTCAGTTGAAAGCAAACTATGACGCAGCTTATAAGCATTCTACATCTGCACATGCACCTAACAATGCACAGGCAAACGTAATTGAGGGTGTTTCTGTGAATGGTACTAAACTTACACCGAATTCTAAGGTTGTCGATGTAACTGTACCAACAAAGGTAAGTCAGCTCCAAAATGATACTGGCTTTATCACATCATATAAAGATACAAAATATACATTAGGTGCTCCATCTGGTGCTGTAAATGGAAATGCAACTATTGATATTACAGATAGCGATAAGAATAAACAGTCACTTAAGATCAGTGGTGCAGGTGCAACTAAAGTAACAACAGATTCAAGTGGCAATATCGTTATCACATCAACAGACAATAACACTGTATATACTCACCCGACTTCTGGTGTAACA
>ERZ779796.71-NODE-71-length-13362-cov-10.7356_pt1 | contig 13362 bp, 18 predicted proteins | sample MGYA00511097_ERZ779796 | MGnify/ENA primary metagenome ERZ779796 (study PRJEB29588, sample SAMEA2154930) | human gut metagenome | biome: human gut; feature: human-associated habitat; material: faeces | place: Denmark | collected 2008/2010 ...
GGTTTTCGATATTATGTTGAAGGTGGTAGAATAATTTATGGAATTATAAATCTCGATGACGGTTCAGAACTCCGGTTGTATCAATACAAGGTTGGCAGAAAGAGCGGTCATGTTACTTTACATGTACGTGTTACACCGCTTGCACGTTACTATAATTTAACACGCTACGTTTGGCGTCCATCAATAGGAGGGGAGTAAAATGCTGCTAGTTGCAATCATGCTAATAATCCTTGTAACATGGGGGTTACAGCAATGAATAATAAAGTGCGCAGATATAAAGTGATAACTCTGTCTATGTATCCCGAGGACTTGAAGCGACTAAAAGAAATTTCCGACATTACGAGAATGGGCAATTTTTCAAAGACTGCCCGTCTCTGCATTAAAACCGTTTACAATGAATTGCTGAGAAGGGGGCTTATAAATGGCAAGGTGGAATAAACGATTTGCGCAAAGTACAGCGCTTGAAAATCGCCCGCTGCCGGCATCTGTATATGTTGGTACAAAAATTCCAAAAGCTGGTTTAACTCTAAAAGATGTTAAAAAAGAAATGAAGGCGCTTATTGATTTAATGGATAAACGTTTCAAGGCAGCAAAGAAGAAGGGCATTGAATATGAAAGTATTAAACAGTATGAACGCCATTATTGGGATAGGCCCTCCACCGTGCGGACGGTGGAGGAAGGTGTGCGGCAGATTCGCGCTATGTGGAAAGTTATTAGCGGAACAAAAACGCCTCAGCAATTATTTGTTTCGAAACAAATACAATGGCGAAGTGAATATGAAACACTTTTACAACGCGGCTGGTTCACCGAGGAAAACTTTACCTATGGCGATTTCTTACAATTCCGAAAATTTTTCGCGGTTTACGCTGATGCGAATAAAGAAGCGCAATACTATTATATCCTGCAAGATATTCTTGATGTGTCGCAGGAAGGAACTACTCGCGTAAAGCGGAAATTTGCAAAATCGGACTGGGAAGATCTCATAAAGCGGTGGGACTATTGGGAGCGGCAGGCGGAAAAAGCACGGGCGCGCTATAAAGAGCGTCTGAAAGCAGGTGAATTTGTAAACGGTTTGACCGTTCGCGCAATGTTTGAAAAAGCCAAAAGAGAAGGGAAGATTTAGAATGCTCAGCGTATATGATGGTATCCAAAAAATAACGGCGTTAACGCCTGATAACCCAAGGGCTAAAATCGTATACGCTGATGCGCTTATGGCTTTTGACATTGAAACAACGAGGCTCGAGGACGATAATTCTATAATGTACATATGGCAGTGTGGGCTTTATGTTAGCGGAGAATACTATATAACATATGGTAGAACATGGGAAGAATGGACAGCACTGCAGGAAGCTATAAATGCACGGTTGGGAGATATTACAATAATCTGTTTAGTCCACAATCTTTCCTATGAGTTCCAATTCCTCGCAGGGCTTTATGAATTTTCTGACGTAAAGTGCCTTAAAGCACGGAAAATACTTTCTGCGACTTGCGGATGTATCGAATATCGCTGTTCCTATATTTGGACGAATAAAACTCTTTCAAAATTTCTGGAGGAAATGAATGTCCGGCACATGAAGAAATCAGGTGCAGAATTCGGCTATTCCAAAATCCGCTATCCATGGACTGAACTTTCAGAATCGGAGATTGAATATTGCCAAAATGATGTTATCGGTTTGTTAGAAGCAGCGGTGAAGAAGATTGCTCAGGACGGTGACACGCTTTATACAGTTCCTCGAACCTCCACAGGCTATGTGCGGCGTGATGCCAAACAGGCGTTGAGCCAAATACCGCTGGGTGCACTTAAACCCACAGAGGAAATTTATAGAAAACTTCGCAAGGCGTTCAGAGGTGGGAATACTCACGCGAACCGCTATTTCGTCGGCAAGATATTATCAGGTGTACAGTCCGTTGATAGATCGTCGAGTTATCCCGACGTTATGTTAAATCAGAAATTTCCAATGAAGCCATTCAAAAAATGCCCTGACGGTATAGCAACTATTAGGAGGGCGTTTTCATCCGGGCTTGCAATTCTTTGCACAATGATGATAAAAGGGGCGACTTTAAGAAATCCGCTGTGGGGGTGCCCATATATTCCAGTCAGTAAATGCCAAATGTTAGTAAATCCTATTGAAGATAATGGGCGCGTTATCGAAGCGGATGCACTGACTATTGAAGTAACAGAAGTTGATATGCAGATAATTCTTGATGAGTATGATGGGGAATTTGATTTTACAGATATTTATACAGCAGAGAAGGACTATTTGCCGAAACCGTTTACGGATTGTATAAAACGATACTACACAAAGAAAACTTCACTTAAAGGAATCAAAGGTAGTGAATATGAATACATGAAAAGTAAGAACTTGTTAAATAGCCTGTACGGGATGACAGCAACGGATCCCGGAAAAGATGATATTATATTTGATTCAGAGAGTGGCGAATACATTCAGCAGGAAACCGACGTAATTAAAAATATCAAAAAATCATTTCTGCCATATCAATGGGGCGTATGGGTGACGGCATACGCGCGGCTTGAGCTGGAGGAAATGATAAAGATTGCAGGTAATAATTTTGTTTACGCAGATACAGATAGTTGTAAATATATAAAATCAGAATCAATTAGCTATGAAGCGTATAACAATAGATGTAAAACAACATCGCTTGAACATGGGGCGTGTGCCACGGATCCGAGCGGGATAGTGCATTATATGGGCGTGGCAGAAACAGAGGGAGAATATTACAATTTTTTAACATGGGGGGCGAAAAAATACGCTTCACAGGATGAGACGGGACATATAGATATAACTATTGCTGGCGTACGCAAAAAATCCATAAAAAATGATGCTGGTGAAATTGTGGAGTGGGGTGGTGCTGATGAACTGGAAGAAGCAGGTGGGCTTGTAAAATTCGCTCCCGGTTTTGTTTTCAGAAAAGCCGGGGGGCTTGAATGCGTGTATAATGATTATGTATATAAGAAAATCATCGTGGATGGGCATGAATTAACGATAACCCGAAATGTATGCTTGCGTCCATCAACATATGCAGTAGGAATTACTTATAAATATTCGGACTTGCTCGAAGCGTTGCAAAATACTTATATAAGCGTTGACGCGGACCGCAATTTGTGTTATAATCTTATTAGGCGATAACCGCCGAACAAATATTAGGAGGGTTCATCATGAGTAACACGAAGACTAATCAGAGCATTTCCCCGGCGGAACTGTACAAGCTGACTCTTTCCCGCGAAGGGCATACCATGTCGGAGCTTATGTCGAAAACTGTTCGTGTTGATGCATGGGCGGTTGCTGAAACGGTTGATAGCAACGGAGAGTTCAAGCCGCGTTGCGGAATTATTGTCGATGGCATCCCATACATCACGAATGGCAGAGCATTCAGCGAACGCCTTCTTGCTATTCTTGATTATCTCGGAACGGCAGGAATGGATGATGTTGGTTTCAAGCTACAAATCACGCAGATTCGGAGCAAGAACAATCGGAATTATACATCTTGTGAATTGATTTTCGAGTGAAGCATAAAGGCGGGGCGATGAACCCTGCCTTTTCTTTTTAGGGGGGCGTATGAATAATCTATTTTTGGGAAATGGATATGTCGACATGGCGAGAATCATAGAACAAAAATATACATTTATTCTTATGACGGGTGCAAGAGGTACGGGGAAAACGTATGGCGCTCTTAAATATGTGATTGAACATAAAATGAAATTTATCTACATGAGACGGACAAAACTGCAAGCGGATGTTATTAGCGCACCTGAAATGTCGCCTTTTGCGCCAGTATGCGAAGATATGAACATATCTCTTGAAATGGATAAAGTTTCCAAGGAAGCATCGGCTGTATATATCAATGAGGAAAGCAACCCTGCCGGGTATGTAATGGCACTTACTGGAATATCAAATATTCGCGGCTTTTCCGCTCATGATATAGAAATTATCATATTTGACGAATTTATTCCAGAATCGCATGAGCGCAGAATCAAAAATGAAGGCGATGCTTTTTTCAACGCATACGAAACGATAAACAGAAATAGAGAATTACAAGGGAAGCCACCTGTGAAGTGTTTATGCCTTGCAAACAGTAATAGCATCGTAAACCCGATTTTTCAAAGTTTGGGACTTATTACGATTGCGTATAAAATGGCGGAGCAGGAAACACAGGAATATAAAGATGGAGAGCGCGGATTATATCTTATAAATTTGAGGAATAGCCCCATCAGCAGGAAGAAGGGCGAAACAGCTCTTTACAGATTGCTAAAGGATAATAAAATAAAGGATATGTCGCTTGAGAATCGATTTTTGGATAAACCTGTATTACAAACCATGAGCGCGAACCTCAAAGAGTATACACCGCTTGTAACGTGTGGGGAAATTACAATTTATAGGCACAAGAGCAATAGAACTTATTATATTAGTCCGCACGGGCAAGGCACACGTCCGATATATAGTACATCCGAAAATGATTGTTTGCGCTTTCGTACGCTGTATAGGTATCTGTTGCTTGCATACATTGAGCGAAAAATTTACTGTGAATCGCCCGCGTGCGAGATTGTATTCTGTCAGTATTTCGGGGTAGTTAAATAAGTATATTGACAAATATAAAAAATTATGATATATTAAAATTGGCAATAGGGAAGCTCAAACGACAACCCCGGAAGGGTGAGCGCGGCATAGTCGTATGCCCTGACCCCTATTGCCATTTTGTTTTTTCCGGGGGAAGATGGGAGGGAATATGGAAATTTCCGACATTGTAACGCTAATTACAAACGTAGGATTCCCAATTGCGTGTACTTGTTCTCTTTTCTATTTTTGGAATAAGGAACGCGAAGAACACAGAGTGGAAACCTCAGAGCTGAAGGATGCTATCAATAATAATACGATTGTAATTCAGCACCTCATGGATAAGTTGGGCGGTGATAAAAATTGATTGCGGCAGAATGGGCTGAAAAAATCAGCACTGATAGGAATAATCTAATCGGTATTCCGTATACAACCCTTGATTGTCAAGCGTTTGTCGAATTTTGCCTGAAAAAATACGCTGGAATCTCCAAAAACTGGCGCGGCTCGAATGATATGTGGCGGAACGCTGTGCATGATAAATCGGCAGACTTTGGAAACATCGAACCGGGCGAATGGGTGTTTACCATTAAAAATGATGGTAAACAGCCGGTGCGTTACAAGGATGGTGTAAATGCCGCACATGTTGGCATCTACATCGGAAATAGCGAGGTACTCCACTCAACCACCGGCGGTGTTCAGATGGATAAAATCACCAATAGTAAACGTTGGACTCATCACGCGAAATCAAATTGCCTTGATTATGCGGCGGATGTGTCGACAACTGAAAATAGTTGCAATGACCTATATAATGACCTCGTTGCACTTGTAAATAAATATGGAGGTAACAAATAATGAATGTATCTGACATTTTGACGCTGGCAAAAGCGGGCTTCACTGCTGAACAGATTGGAAAGCTGATGCAGATCAGCGCACCGGCACCTGCACCGGCACCTGCACCCGCACCTGCACCGGCACCTGCACCCGCACCTGCACCGGCACCGGCACCGGCACAGGCACCGGCACCTGCACCGGCACCCGCACATGATAATACGCAGGCGCAGTTTGATAAAGTTTTGCAGCAGATTGCTGCTCTTACGGGAATCGTACAGCATAGCAATATTTCGAATTTGCATCAGCCGGAGCCTAAGCCGCTTACGGCGGAGGATGTGCTTGCGGAAATTATCCGCCCTTGTAATGGAGGTGTTGTAAATGGCAAACACGTTGACAATTGATAAGATTAGCACTATTCTAAAGGCAGTATTAAAGGACGCAACGGGGCAGGATACATCAGCGCTTGATACTAAGCAGCTGCTTACGCTCGGGCAGACTGCGCTGAAAACCGGTGCGGATCCCGTTATGGGCGCGATTTCGCAGTTGCTTTCGCGCACAATTTTTTGCAGCCGCCCATATAAAGCGAAGTTTGCCGGAATGCGGATCCCTGCGGACCGTTGGGGAAACTGGGTGCGGAAAATTAAAACTATTGATGATCCGAACGATATTACCGATAATCCATATTGTGATCTTACGGACGGAGAGAGCGTCGACCAGTACACTGTACGTAAACCGAAAACGCTGCAGCTGAATTTTTACGGACAGCAGGCGTACGAATATGAAAAAACAATTTTTGAAACTCAGCTTGATACTGCTTTCCGGTCGGCGGACGACTTTGGCAGCTTCATCTCTATGATTCTGACAAATATGTCTAACAAAATTGAGAAGACGCACGAGGAAACGGCACGCGCAACCATCACGGGCTTTATGGCGGGAAAGATTGCGCAAAATGCCGATGTAATTCATCTTTTGACGGAATACAACACTGCGACCGGGCAGGAGCTTACAGCAACGACCATCATGCAGGGAAGTAATTATAAAAATTTCCTGCAATGGGCATTTTCACGATTGGCTTTTCTTTCTGATATGCTGGAAGAATATTCAAGCGCATACCAGACAAATAACGTAAACGGCGTATTTCTGCAACATTCGCCAAAGAGTTATCAGCGTGTCTATCTAAATTCCCAGTTCATGCATGAGGCAGATATGATGGCAATTGCGGATACATACCACGACAATTTTCTTAAGATGGCTGGCGATGTTGAATATGTAAACTATTGGCAGATTTTTAACAAACCGCAATCTATTGACGTTGTGAAGCCGCAGTATTTGGCGAATGACGGAACTATTGCAACGGCTGCGGCAAACGTTACTAAAGATAACGTTATTGGCGTTATTTGCGACCGTGACGCGTTCGGTTACAGCCCTATTCTCACGCGGCAGAGGGTTACGCCGCCCAACGCTAAGGGCGAATATTACAATATTTTCTGGAAGTACAACGAGCGCCATGCCATTGACTTCACGGAAAAAGGAATTGTTATTTTGATGGATTAATAAAGGGGGGCACTGCGCGTGGCGGAAAGACTGAGGATGCCTGGGAATAATATTGTTCCGGCGGTAGATTCTACCGCCACGCGCTACCCGCATTGGTATAAGCCGTTTAGGCTTCCTGAATATTGGTATTACTCTATATATGATAAGCCATATTTTGTGTATCAAAATCATGTAATCGAGAGCGAAACAAACGGTGTATTGATTGCTACCGGGCTTTACAAAAACGGTTGGAAGATCCCACAAATATCCGCGATGTTAGGGAACATGTGCCGCGAATCGACGCTGAATCCTGCGATATGGCAAGGCGAGCATGCACCAAGTCCGGATCCAAATAATTATAAGCAAAATACTGAGAAAAAATATGGGTTTGGGCTGGTACAGTGGACAGGCGCGGACAAATATATAGACTGGGCGCTTGAAATATTTGGAACAAATGGGGCGTATGCTGGGCTTGATTGCTGGTATAATGGAAGTATCCAGATAGCGCGTATTATGTACGAGGTGGAGCACAATTACCAGTGGGAGGGCGGCACGATATTCCCAGAATTCCAAGATTTTTATTTTTCAAACAGCACAGATATTGAACAGTTGACAAAGAGTTTTTGTCTGTGCTATGAGCGCCCTGCTATTACGGACTGGGAGCAGACAAGTAAATATCGTATTCAATGGGCTAATTATTGGTACGATAAATTACAAAAAATCAATCTGAATAGCTTGCCTATCTGGTTCATTTGCAAAGCGGCTAATAAATGGAGGTAGAAAATGGAAATACGTCTATATAAGTTCCTAAAAAGAATTAATTCCACCAAAAAGCCGACGGCAATGCAGGAACCCGGGCAAATGTTTATGGTTACCGAATGCACGCTAAAAGATTCTACAAGCGTTCTTGCGCCAAAAGTTGTGCTAATTTACCCGGATCCGCAACATAATTTATCACCATCCGTTTACAATTACGCTTATATACCAAATTTTAACAGATATTATTGGATAACAGATATAGAATTTGATAGAAATCTCGTGATTTATACACTTTCATGCGATGTACTTGCCACTTACTGGGAAACGCTAAAAGAATCTACGCAGTATGTGTTGCGCTCAGCCTCAAACAAAAATGGTAAAATAGTTGATACGCTATATACGACTCTTGCTGATTTTGAAACGGGATCAATGGCATTATCAGGATGGAGTTATAATACTCTTTCAAATGGTTATTACGTACTGGGAATCATTAACAGCAATACGAACACCTATGGCGCTATCTCATATTATGTAATGAATAATGCTCAATTTGCAAACTTGCGTAAAGCGCTTATGGCAAATTATGATTATATGCAGATTAACACGGAGGAAATCTCGGCAGAGTTACAACGAGCAATTATCAATCCTTTTCAATATATAGTTTCTTGCAAATGGTTTCCGGAAAAACCACCTACACTTGACGCCGTAACGTCTATAACAGTAGGCAGCTGGGAATTTACGGGTGGAACAGCGTTCCCGCTGGCTGCATCCGCTTACAGTATCCACAGCCAAGAAATAACATTGCCACAGCATCCCCAAAAATCGCGCGGCGAATGGCTGAGGCAGTCGCCCTATACGCGGTATACATTAAGTTTTCCGCCATTTGGAATTATTGAACTTGATAACTCTAAAATACAAACTAATTCTATCACTGTGGTAAGAAGAATTGATTATGTAAGCGGTATTGGCGTTCTTCAAATAACAACGCCTAATAGTATGGACAGCGGGGTTACATTATTGTATCAGGCTGACTGCAATATAGGTATTGATATACAATTGTCGCAAGTATCTGTTGCAAACGGAGTTTTGTCAGATGTTACAAATGTCGTTGGTAGTGTAGCATCATCGGCATCAGCAGCTTCTAATTTTGGCGCTGCCGGTGCCCTGTTTGCGGGCGGGGCATCGTTAATTACTTCCAGTTTACAAACCAACACTTTTAAAGGCGCACTAACCGGTGCCTTCGCAAATGCCGCTGGACAAGGAAGCGGCATAGGAACGGCAATTGCCGCAGCAAACAGCAGCTTGCAAACGCGCGGAACAAATGGATCAATCGCAGCGTACCTTGAAATTCCGGGGTTATTTTGGAAATTCTCGATGATAGCTGATTCAGACCCATCAAATTTAGGTTACCCGCTTTGTGCAAGGAAGAAACTATCTGATTTATCCGGTTTTACAATGATACAAACACCGGATGTTGATACTGTGGCGGCATCACAACCAGAAATTGCAATGCTTATAAATTATATGGTGAACGGTTTTTTTATTGAATAGGAGGTGCTTCTTATATATGAATAATCCGCCTTTTGATTACAACCACATTAATGCTTATGAATCAAGTATATCGCCATCCACTTGCCATACCAAAAATACTGCACTTTTCCAGTACTACCAGCGTTATTTATTCCAGAAATTGACAAGCCAATTCAAATGGGGCCTGCCCGAAGGATGGAGCGATACATATTTTCTGGGATGTTTATACGGCTGGGGCAGTGTTGCAATTTTTAACAGTAGGAAATTCGGCGTAATTCCGCAGGCGGGCGCATTGTATGGGTACAATGTTTTCTATCAACCCACAACCGTTATGATTGCGAATCCACTTTTGCCCCCGATGCAATTGCAAATTGATAAGGATTGCGTTCTTTTCCGGCTTCAGCGCGATTATCATGGGGCGCTTGATATTGTGAATTATTACGCGGACTTGCTCGCGACATCCGTGGAATCGCTTGCGATGAACATTATGAATAGTAAGCTTTCTTATGTTTTCGCTTGCGGTTCAAAAAATGCCGCTCAAACTGGCAAAGAATTGATGGATAGAGTAACATCCGGTGAATTAGCAGTATGGGTTGATAAAGCCCTTTTCAACGATGATGGCTCCCCAAGTTGGGCCCCGTTCGCACAAAACGTTGGACAAAATTATATCGCAGACAGAATACTTTCAAACATGCGACAAATTGAAGCGGAATTTGATACTCGTGTCGGCATCCCAACTTGTAACACGGATAAAAAAGAACGGCTAATCACAGCTGAAGCGGAAAGAAACGATGTTGAAACGGATTCGATCGTTGCGCAGTGGTTCGACACAATCCAGGATTGTATTCACAAGGTGCAGAACGCTTTCGGAGTAACAATCACTTGTGAGCGCCGTTACCCGATTCCCAAGAACACAAATGGAGGTGGTAAAGTTGGGCGTGATGCTGGCGACAATTTATAATTTTGACCCTTCCATATTTGACGGAGTGGCATTTCCATCTAATATATCTGTGCAAGATTTCGTTGATGAGCTATTGATGCAGTGCGGAGAAATGCCAGTACTTTATTCATCCCCGCCATTACTTAAATCGCTAATTCAGGTATGGTCAAACGTTTCACAATATACCTGGAATCGCCTTGCCGCAACGCTAACGGCGGAATATAATCCTATCGAAAATTATGATAGAATGGAAGAATGGGAGGACAGCAGCACAAACACTTCACACTATACAAATTCCGCAAAAAACACTTCCAGTGGCTCCACAAAAGAACAGGTTTACGGCTACAATAATTTGAACACCCCGGCGGACAATAGCGCAAGCACAAGCGCAAGTACAAGCGCGGACACAAGCGATAGTACCGGAACAGGCACAAGCGCTGGATCTCGAAAAGGGCGCGCGCATGGTAACATTGGTGTAACTACTACGCAGGAAATGTTGGAGAGTGAACGGAGAGTCGCAATGTTCAATTTCTATGATGCAGTTATTAGGGATTTTCAAAAGCGGTTTTTGATTTGGGTGTATTAATAGGAGGTGTAATATATGGGTATTTGGGAACAATTCCCGTTTACGAATTTCCACGAACAGAATCTTGATTGGGCTTATAAATCCATCAAAGATCTTGATGGAAGAGTAGATAATCTGGAAAAAAGTGGTAATGTAAGCAAAGAGTATGTAGATGAACAGGATGCCGCTCTTGATGAAAAAATCACCGGTGAACGTTCCGCGCGAACAACTGCTGACCAAGAACTCCAAGATCAGATTACATCGCACACGACAAGTATTAGCGGTCTAAACGGCAGAATGATTGAAGCTGAAAAAAACATTGGCGTAAAGCCTTCTGTGCCAAATTTTAGAAGTATTTGGAGCGCAATCGGCGATTATGATGCTACTCAGTCAATCGGCGGTAAATTGCTACAAGTACAAAGGGAGGAAAAAGAAAATCGTCGTTCTATAGCGGGAAGTGATGGAGTGTATGATATTACCAAGGGAACAATTCAGGCGCGACTCGATACGATTGAAGGCGCGCTGAAGCCAGGATCTCTCGTAAAGCAGAACAGCACAGAAATTATTTCTATTCCGGCAAATACTGTTAAAGGTACAAGGTTCAAGCCTCAACATGCCGTGCCGGAATTTGACTTCGCCATCGCAGAGCGCGAAACGTCAATACAAACGGATACTGGAAACTCAGATAATATTATTCTATTATGTTCACCGATTATTACAGAAATTGGCGCAAAATACAATAATTATGAACTAGAAGCTAATTGCAAGGGCGATGCCACGCTTGACTATATGCGAGTCCATGTTCGCACTTTTGTATTTGTAGCGGGGAATGACGGAGGAGAGCAATACGCAACTACATCATATGTAGATGAAAAAACTGAGCAGCTGGCAACCGAACTCGGCAACGTAGAAGCTGAGGTGCGGGATGCATACACCAAAGCGGAAACAGCGGACAGCAACGCAGCAGTTGCCAAATCAACCGCAACGTCCGCCTCCTCTGCAGCTTCCTCCGCACTGGAAAAAATCGGCAATAAGCCCGCAGAATCGAAATATAACACATTGTGGGATACTATCGGAATTTGGACGGAAAATGTGCCGATGGCACTCAGAATCAACCCTGCATTTAATTGGAGCCGGAACAACCGTTCTGCTATCAATGGCAATTCAGACTACCCAACTGATAAAGCCTCTATAAATTCCCGTTTGTCCGATTTGGAAACGGCTATTACAAACTTGCAGAATATGCCAAAAATCGCACGAGGGAATGTTCTGGCATACCAAGATGAAGATGCTGTTATCGATTATCATTCTGCGGGATTTACTGAGATCCCAACGGTCGTTGCTACTTATGCAAATACAGGTGCGCAGGCGGATAGTGTAACACGCAGCCAACTTATTTTTGCAAAAACTACAACATCAGCTAAAATTAGGCTTTCTGGTACTTCGACTCATGAGCAGTTTGCTGTCGACTGGATAGCGGTAGGTGAATAACAATAAAAAGGGGGGAGGGCTCAGCCCTCCCCTTTTATTCGCCCCATGTAGTCAAGTGCACACCACAGCGGAACCATGTTGCAACCCATCGATAGCCACCTGTACGGCGGCGGCGATAGAGCTTTGCGCACTGCACAGCTGATACATGGTCAATTACACTCTTGATTGCAAACTTCGCCATTACCCGGGTAGAATAATGGTAACGTCGTTTTCCGTTGCCACAGACAAAGATTTCATGCCCGTCTGCATCATAACATAAAATTACATAATTAGTAAGCATTGTTTTCACCTCTCATAAATTCGGACTTGATGAATTCCGTAAATAGGTTGCGCAATCGTCCGCGACATGAATTCAGCACGGGATATACGGTTAACTATGTTAGTATTCTCACATACTGCCCAATAATAGTACCTATTTGTAAAGGTGTATCCATTGAGTTTCAAGTCTTGAATTTGTTCATGCGTTAGTTTTGCCTGTTTCATCGTATACCCCCCTTCCTGCGTTCTTCTTGACGCTTTGCTATAATTTCACGAGCGATAACGCGGGCGATGGTGAGTAGGGCTTCACGTTCGTCTGAGTTGAAGCCCTTGTAACTGCGACGGGCTAAATCCGTTATTTGTGTGAGTGTTTGGGCACGGAGATACTGAACCGCTACAAATCGGAAATCAGACATTCTTCTTCACCCCCTTTTCACGGATCCCGACCCGTTCCCAGCCGTTCGGGTTGCTACTTCCTTTATTTGATAGGGCAACCGCAGAATCGAGATATTCACGACGGAGGCGTTGCACAGAATCTTCCTCCATAAAATAGCGATATTTGGTGGTGTCGTAGATACTATCGTGGTTCAGCTTGTTAATGGCACGGCGTCCGAGATACACAGTTATCATAAAATTCCCTTTCTGGTTTGTTAGGTTTCCTTCCTCTTTACGATTATATAATAGCACATGAATATGCTATTGTGAAGATACTGTTAGTTGAGTTATAAGATTAATTTTTCTACTGATAGTTGAACCGGAAATGCGTTATATAACATATGTTATACATTTAATGATGTTTATATGTTATTTATGAGTGGCTGACAGAGGTGACAAAAGATAGTTGTGGGAAATGACAATTATATTTTTATTACAGGAATACC